>JAEEGL016515293.1_pt1 | contig 13520 bp, 3 predicted proteins | sample 9134231 | NCBI WGS metagenome assembly JAEEGL01 (sample SAMN16246548, study PRJNA631951) | gut metagenome | biome: gut microbiome; feature: rumen; material: fiber-attached | host: Bos | place: Iran: Karaj | collected 2018-10
GAAAGTTCGTCGGTTACGGTACGATAAGCTTCAAGAGCTTCGGACAGTTTAGACGCAGCGTCCGGCACTCTGTCAAAACGCTCCTCCATCTGTTTGATTCTTTCAATATCCATAGTATTTGCAGAATTATATGTTTTCACATTATTATAATTGAATTATGTTGCAAAGATAACAACTTTACAAGTAATCTCCAAATCTATGACCAAGAAATGAATAAAAATCGACTTTGGGAATGCTTTTTTGATTATGTCAGGTAATTATCTCGGACTTGTATCATCAAATAAACAGCGGGCTCACCATAATAGATGAGCCTGCTGATTTAAGAAAAGAGTAATTGGCAAATCAACGATTTTCGACAGCCTTCTTGCCTAATGCGATCTTCTGTCCATTGTGGATGTAGATGCCAGGCAATTCGGGACGACCACTGAGGCGGAAGCCCTGGAGCGTGTACCATGCATCGGGATCATAATCGTCGGCATTAATATCGCTGATACCATCAGGCAGATGCTGCAGATCGATGACATAGGGCGACCAAGGATCTCCGATGTTATCATCGCTAACGAAGAACTGCGAGTCGTCGATCAAGACGATACGTCCATCAATGCACGAATAAATCTGCATCGGTTTGTTGCTGCCCTCACCAGTAATAATGAGGTAGTAGAGGCCGTTATAAGCACGAGTAGCACCTCGGCATTCTCCATCGATGAAGGCGGCCACTTCAGCGGTATCAACCACGGCTGAGCCATCAAGAAGCTGGATCACCATCGTCATATTGTCGGGATAAAGATGCTTATCAACAGGCGTGAAGATGGTTGGGTCGTCGTTTACGCGCGAAGATGACATCATGCGTGGTGCATTCATCATCGGGTTACTGAGTTTATATGTTGGATAAACGAACGACTTGGTCTCTTTGACTGTACTAAAGTACATATAGCCGTGTCCGCTTTCGAGCGACTTGAGGTTGCCCTCCCAGCCAGTATTTCCGTAGATTGCGATGCCTGTCTGTGACTTGATACGGTCGCCACGCTCAGGATTGACACCAGCAAGTGCCTCATCGACGGACATGGTATAAAGCGGCGTGTAAGCAATCCAGGTCCAATTCTCGTAGATAGTGACGGGTGCATCAGCAAGGTTGACCTGCCTGCCTTGTACGGTGAGCTGCGAAGGCAGCGTCTCGCTCTTGGGCGTTGGGGTAATCTTAACCTTGTACATCGTGTTGGCCTGCATGGTGAGCGGACCATCCCATTGGACACCATTGCTCGAAGCGAAAGTCGAACCCTGGTCTTTTACAGTGAGTGCCCAGTACTTGAAGGCGCTGAACACCTGATCGGGATTCGAATCCTCAGGCTCAACACCCAACGCAATCCAGTTCCAATTCTGGTGCATGGGTACCTGTTGCTCGACCTTGCCACTCTTGCTCCAAATAGCGGGTTCGTCAAAATTGCCGATGAGTTCGTCGTGACTGAAGAGGATGTTGGTCTGTGTGCCGTCGGCGAGAGTCAGGTTGGCATCGATATAGGTCATACCTGTTGTCGCGTCATAGATGGCGAAAGTGACGGGCTTGTCCTGGTCAAGCACTTTGTAGTCATTACCATAGATGCCGAGGGTGACGTATGCAGCACCTCGAACAGGTTCAGGCGAAGCCAATCCACGACACTCGCCATCGATGAAGGCTGCGACGATGCTCTCGTTGTTCTCCATGAGAATGCCATCAATACGTACCTGACCGATGATGGTCATCTGATGCTCGAAGGCCAGCGGATCGAAACTCCAGTTTGGCTTTTCGCCACTTACCTTCATCGTGATGCGAAGCGGCTCAAGTATTTGGAGATTACCCTGAAGGCCGATAGTTAAGTCATATTTGCCAACACGCACCAACGGATCAACGCGGAAGCGAAGAGTCTTGGTAGAGAGTGGAGCCACGTTGTCGTTGATCTCGCTCTCGACAAGGGTTAACCATTGTGGAAGATTTTCGACAGAATAGTACTCTATATTGCCGCTCTTGTTGACAATATTGACGTCGAAGGTGAGGTCGTCGCCATATTGCTTTACGAGTCGGACGGAATCTTTCTCCCACTTAAGGTTATTCTGTTGCACGTATGCAGACCAACGAATAGGTTGTGAAGTGTTGCCATGCAAGTCGTGCACATCGGCCAATGTGATGTTGAGAGTAGTGCCTTCAATGTCTCGTGGAGTAACTGTACTACCTTTGAGGTTGATGACCACCTTGCGTTCCGAAGCGACAGGTGTGGCAAGTAATGTGGATTCTTCTGGAGCGCTCTTAATCGGAGGCGTGTTTGTAGATGCACCAAACTGAGCGTCACCACCCAATCTTTCATTAGAGCCTGGAGCCATATTTTCGAACGTAAAGTTCTTGGTAAGATAACCACTGGCTTTAGATTCCTTTTCGAACGGCAGATAAACCGCCAAGCCACGAGAATAAATCGAAGTGGTGTCGATGCAGTTGAACATATTCGAAAGAAGTCGTTTCTCGGAGAGCGATGCTCGCCAGTAGCGTATTTCGTCGAGATAACCGATATATCCTTCACCAATCTTCATCACTGCACCTTCCACACGCGGCAACTCAGTTTCAGCAATGACAGCGGTACGTTGACCATTGAAGTAGAAGCTGGCTGCTTGACCACGTAAAACATTGAGTGCGACATGGCTCCAACTACCGAAGTCAAATGAAACAAGTTCATTATAGTCGACTACCATCTGAGACTTTTCTCCATAATCAAGCCAAAGGTTACGGTCGGCATCAAAGTGCAGACGGAGTTTGTTAGAAGCTACAGTACCAGTCTCGAAGAGTGTGGCACCTTCAGAGGAAACATTGTTTGGATAAATCCACATTTCAATGGCATAGCTATCGCCAATAGTTGTATTCAGTGTCGCAATGTTGGCCGTTAGACCTTCCGGAGATGTGAGATTTGCCGAATAGTTCTTGTTATCGATCAGCCAAGTATTGATTACATCGAAATCATGTGTATGGCGGGCATCAGCGATCACGTAACCATGTCCTTCGTTCATAGGCCAGTAGTTAGTCAATCCATAGGTATACACATTCTTGGCCTGATATTTGGAATTGGCAGCTTCGTGTACGTCGCGGTAGATATTGAACAGACTTAGGTCGTGCATAGCACCGCTCATCAGGTCGCAATTGATATAAAGGTAATTGTCATCAGCATAATGGACTACCTGAGTGCTGATAGGATTTACCTTTTCATTGTCAAACAATTCGATGGTTACGTTATCATATTGGGCAAGCATCGAGAACGTCATGTCGCTCGACTTGTAGCTAATCACCAGGTAGAGCCATTCATCGGTGGGAACACTCTTGAGGCTCACATAGTCAGTACCTGCTATGGATGAATGAACATGTCCGTCATTGTCGATACTTACAGCGAACATATTCTGACCCTTGCCATGCTGGAGGATAGTACCTGGCTGATTCCACTTCAACCAGAAGTCGCACGAGAAGTCTCCATTAAGGAAAATGGGGTTGCGCGTTCGATTAGCAGAAGTGTGTGGCGTGAAAAGATAGGCCACCTCATGATTGATCGGCTTATCATTCAGGCGAGCTGTAATGATGACGTTTTTGTCGCCTACATAACCAGGCACAATGTCCTCATTAAACTCAATGCTCATGTCCTCGCCATAACCCAGGATTCCGTTAGCGGGAGTAGGTGTAGTGAGCGGGCGCGGACTAATGTTATCCTTGATAACAGTAACATCATCGCTGTATGCATAGACATCATCAGTGCCATATTTGGTCATTGTGAAGGCTCGGAAAGTATATTTACCCTGAGGATAGCTGACATCGCTACGCATATCAATCCATTTCCGCAGATAGCCACGGTCGGGGACAATGTTATTAGCAATGTAAGCCGAGTCGAAGCGGCAGAATTCCGACCATGACGTACTGCCCTCAAACTTATATTGTACACCAACGTATTTCAAATTTGTGAAATTTCGATCGAAGTTGGCAATCTTCATCTCAAGGCTATCTTCGCTGATGGTGTTGATTAGAGGCTCATTGATAATGAGATCAACGGGCGACGAACTCGGAACAAAAGTGGCATTGAGCGTCACTTCATCATAAATTAATAATGGTTGGTAAGGTGAAGCAAAGCGAATCTTCACACCCTTGTGATCAAGCTTGCTCTGATCGGTCTGAGATATGGTGATAGTTTTCAGCACCGTCTCGTTCTTTGGAATGAGTACAGAGCGACCATTCATGGGAACTCCATCCATATAGACCTGCAAACCATTATTGTTGGTAGTCTCAGCAACAATAAGGTTATAGGTCATGTCAAACGGCTGCTGAGTCATGTTGTTATTCGTCAGGTGCAGTGTCAAGTTCTGTTTCTGACCTGACGGAATATCAGTGACCGTAAGCGTCTTGGCACTGTTTTGCCCATCGATGCTGATACGGATATCCGGTTGCTCCATCTGCTGGGTACCATTCGAAAGTATGTGTTTCTCTTCCGGTTGGTAGTACCTGGCATATTCAGGTCCCTCGTACGGATTGTAGCTCTGACCGCCAAGGATGCTGAAAAAGTTACTCCAACCTTGTGGCGACTTATAGATATCGACCGAGAAGTCGGTACCACGGTTGCCATCGTTGAAATCGTAATCGAACTCAGCGAAAGTCTTTGTGTTCTCATCTGGATCAGAATCGACATGTTCCCACTTGACTCCATTTTCGATATCTAACCCTAAGTCAGATGTCCAATGACCACCAGCTGTGGTGTAGAAATGGCACCTGAAGACCGTCGAGAAAGTCTCGTTACCATTCTTGATATGTGTAGTCACATCAGTTGTATCCTTTCGTTCTGAGGTAGAATAACTGGTGCCGCCATCAAACGAGATGTTATCAATATGATAACGGTTACCTTCGTCCGATAAGGCTGTCCACTTGTCACGTTCGTTCTGCCTCAAAATACCTTCCCAATTTTTGACCTGTTGGTTGTAGTAATCTACCTTGTCAGAGCAGTTTTGCCCTACAGGAGGCACACAGACATAAAGGGTATCACCATATAATGGATCATCTTCATTAAGCCAAGTCAGATAGACAGGGTCTTTGGTATTGTTGGTATAACTCTTGCACTGCTCCTCGGGCATATAGTGAAGTAGCTCATTACGCAAAGCCTTCCACTTGGGGATCATAACTTTCTCAATTTCGTAGGCAGAATAGAAGAAAGAGGTCCGCTCTTCGAGTGAAAGCATCGAGGCTTTCCTACAGTCGAGAACTATCGTACCATCAAGATTGGTATAGAAACCCAAACGATTGCAGTCGCCCACCAGTATATTATTGGATATACCGATAAATACATCGCCCATAGAACCAACATGATACTGATCTGTAGAAGTTGATATTGCATCAGTAACAGTTGTGGACCAAACTTCCTCGTGTTTCCTTGTCAATTCACCCTTGTGCTGTATTTTGACATCCAAGGTCGCTTTAGTCTTGTATTTGGACACCAACATCAAAATGGGAGAACCAGATGCTGTTGTGAATTCTACGCCCCAACCATTGTTCATGACAACAGCATCAGACGTTGTCCATCCGATCACGCGAGTCTTTACTTTAGCCGTTGTGGTTCCCGACTTCCAAGTAGTCTTAGACTTGGCTCCTGGGGGATCACGAAGCACCATAAGTGGCTTGTCTGGACCCTCGGTTACAAAATTATTACCTTGTGACAACTCTCCTAATACGATAGCATTCAAATTATTCCATACATATGTACGACCATTTCTTTCGAAAGACGCACTAAAATTTCGAGTATAGGGTGAGATGATATTGGGGGCGCCAGCTTTCCATGTCCAATATTCAACACCATCCTTCGACAATTTCAACTCATTCTTCTTGAGGTCGACAACCTGACCGACCTTAAGATTGCCAACAGAATCGGAATTGTAAATTTGACCCACAACCGTTTGTTCATCACTCATTTCGTTGGCAACAGAAACAATCAAGTCATTGAGTAGGATGGTGTCGTTCACAATAGACTTTCCATCTTTATTGACATATGCTTCAAAGCCTTTAATGCCAAATGTGTAACTTTCATCCTGCTCGAAGATAGGATAATTGTAGGCATAATGGATACCTTCATTATCTTTGGTCCATATATTTTTAATCTTAAGCGTATCGCCAGGAGCATTTACATAGTCCAAAGATTTCACACCAAAAGCTCCTTCACCATTGTCTTTTTGCCAAATATTTAAAGTAGGTGTAGCATAATAGGCAAAGACTTTCTTAGTGTTATAGTTATAATAGATGCATTTGGTCTCTCCATTACCATCTTCGACCAACAGTGAGTCTTTCATCTGTTTCTGCAGATTCGTCAAGTCAATCTCAGGCAGCGATGTGAACTCAATGTCAGGATTTCTATCAATTTTTACACTCTTGGTAATATACTTGAGTGGTGGCAGCTTTGCGGAGAATTCACCTGTTAGTGAGTCTGTACGGATAAAGATGAACCTAGACTTTTCATCAATGCCTGCCCACGAATTGCTCCTGATCGACGTTGTGTCACTCTCGAACGAACGAATCTTGGAAGTCGAAGGGGTACGGTCATCCTGGCAGTTGAATGAGAACGACTCGTTGTTGAGCTTCAAGGTAATAGTTGCTATACCGATATTGTTTTTCGATTCACCGAATCCTACAGCCAAAGTGTCGTTGCGTTCGCCACCACCAACACGTCCTACAAAATTGACCAATGTGGAGTCGGCGAAGTCGTAGGTCATAGCACGGTCAAAGTTGAAGGTACCTTCAAGTGGGAAACGTCCACCGTTAGCCATGGTATGGCCATCAAGTTTGGCCGTGACATAATGCTTTCCAATGGGCACAGAGATACTATAGAAGCCATCAGCATCGGTCTGTTCAGCCTTGCCGTCCTCGGACAGCAACTCTCCATCGACATAGAACATAATACCCTCAGCTGGAATGTTTGTACCAGCATAATAGATGTAACCTTCCATCGGGAATGACGAGACATCCTCGAAGTTGACATTGTTGGCAGTAAGGCTTGTGGGACTAATAAACATCGACGACGAGTTGGGACTAAATTCATGGACGCCTAGTTCAGGCATGACCTTATAATTAGTGCCACCCTGTTGGAACGGAATACCACGAATGATGTAGTCACCCTCTGCATCGGTCATGCCGTAGAGTTTAAGATGCTGTGGCACGATAGCCGAAGGTACGGCGTTGGCACCAACTATCGGATGATTCTGCAGATAAATACCATCCTGCTGGGTCACGTCGAATACGTAGTCACGAATGTTTATACCTTCATCAAGCGGCCAATAAAGCATGAGACCGTCTTCTATGCCGCCGAGAATGCGGTTATAATTGTTGTCGATCTCTTTAGTTGAAAGAGCGCGATTCCAAAGGCGCACATCATCGACATTGCCCTTGAAGGCATCACCGGAAACGTGCTTCGAGCCACCCAAGCTAAAGGTAGCCGAACCAGGCTTTCTGCAGGCCTGCCACGTGGCATCAGCAACGATAAGAGTGTCGCATAACAGAGTATCCTTGCCAACCGAGAAGATCCATGAGCTATCCTTGTAACGGGCTGTCACGTGTGTGAAATCGAAGTTATCGAGGGTCAGATTCTGGAACTCAGTTACTTTGTATTCTCTTGAATCCGGATGTGTAAGGTCAACAGCATAAAGACAATAGATGTTGTCGTTATTATTGCTGGTCTTTGGCTGATGCACGGTGGCATCGACACTGTAATTAACAATATTGTTCACATCACCCTCAATAAGCTGAGGAACCACCTGAGAGAGTTCATTGGAGGTCCAACCGTCTCCCAACGTAGAGGGTGTAAGGTCGGCAACAGCAATTGGCTGCCCCTGCTCTTTGCCCATCTTCTGGGTATAGTAGCAGTTGGTGAGCTCATGGGCATTTCCAGACCTTGAGCGTGCGTAAGTGTAAAAACCTTCACTGACGGGAACGCTCTCTGGATTTACCAGACAGTTGGTCAACTGGGCAGTACGATTGTCGTGTATCCAACCTATCATTCCAGCACAGTTAGTCAGGCCATCACCCTTGATGACACCGTCGAAGAGACAGGAATTGATATTGAGACTGGAGGCATTTGTCATGGAAAGAATACCGCCATGAGTGCCGTCGCCTGCAGCTCGACCTTCGATGGTCACCGACGACCAGCAACGCGTCAACGTTACCGTACCACTTACAATGCCTCCAACAATGCCACCAGCAAATTTGGCATTGGTGCTGATTTTGCCCATTACGTGCAGATTCTGAACTGCAAAACCGTCTCCTACATAACTAAATGGTGCCGTACGATAACCGCCATCTCTATTCGTAGAGCTATGCACATAATAGTTGACTTTAAGCGTATGACCATTGCCCTCGAAGTGTCCTCTATAGCAATTAGCTTCGGTATCACCGATCATAGTTTGACTTTCTTCAAGATCAATATCAGCCGTCATCACGGCATCGAGCGTAGTACTACCACTATTTACCATTTGGGCAAATACTTCCCAATCGGCAGCTGTTGCGATGATGTAACGTCCCTCAGCATCGTAACCGTTGGAAATTTCAGCGGCAATATCGAAAGTGGAGTTGTCACTGATGCGCTTCACTCCCAACTCAAGAGCATTGTTAAGGTTCAGGAAGGCCTGCTTTGACTCGCCACCCTCTATCATTGGCTTGACCCAAAGCTGCAAGGTAAGATCTTTCTTGCCATTGAGGTTGGATGCATACTTGGCGGAGTCGGCTATCCAGGTGAGGCCCTTGCCCTCACCGTCAATATAGCGCGAGAGGTACTGAGGCGAATCACTCACCTCGTCGGCAGACGATTTTACCAGGTTGACGCGAACGTCCCTTACTGCAGTGCCAGAACCGAATGCGATGTGGCCGGTGATGGTACCACGTGCCTGAGAGAAGCCGGGGGCTATCTGTGCGTCGGTTTGAACAAACTGTTCGTCACATACAGCATTGAATGCTTCGACTGTGTATTCATAATACGAGCCTGCCGAAACGCGGTAGTCGGTGTATTGGTATTCCGACGCGGTACCATGAATCTCGTCAGTCAATAAAGTCCATTCCTCAGTGCCAATCGGACGGCGTAGTACCCGATAGTACGACTCGTTGGTCTTATCGGCTCGAGCCACCTTCCATTTCACGATGACGTTGCCTTCCTCGGTACCTGTCGAAGCCGTTACCTCGCTGATGTAGCTGCCGGCGGGAAGGTTGCCTACCAGAATATTGGAAGCCAACTCCTTGCCATTAATAGTGGTCATAACCTGATATTCGATAAGGTCACAAACCGTACCCTCGGCATCGTAATGGACAATCGACTGCTTGGTGTCGATGGGCAGTGTTTCGCCAATGGCCTTCCAAGTCGTTGTACCTTGAGGACGCCAATTGATGCGCCAATCCAGACCCTTGAGTTGAACATTGTACTCCCATACCAGACGCACCGCCTTCTCATAAGTGCGATCCTGTGAGAGTTTGATGGGCACTTCCATCAGAGTGCTGACAGTCTTCTCTTCCCAAAGGTCGTTAGAAGAATGACTGGATGACTGGCCAGGCAGGTCGGCGAGGTTCTCCTTGTATTTATTCTCCAGTATTGTTGGAAGGAAAATCACGCGATAGACATACTCACAATCATAGTCGATGTTCTTATCGGTATACTTGAGATTGGAGCTAGTGCCATTTACCGAGCCCAAAAGCTTATATCCGTCGTTCTTGGCATTTTTTCCATTGTCATAACGGATTATATACCATTTACCATCGGTTTTGCATTCGACAGTTCCAGTCTTACTTCCGTCGTAATATGTGGTGTTCTCCCGCTTAGTCCATGTAATGGTGTTTGTTTTATTCCATTTGTCAAACTCAACTTTAAGATTCTCAGGTCGAGTATATGGCAAAACCATATCAGTTATGTATGGCTGAAAATACCAGACATCAGAAAAAGTGGTTTCCGCATCTTTAACATTTAAATTCGAAACACCTTGGTATTTATAGCACACGGGTATGGTGTAAACACCGCCATCAGCATACCATTTGCTGAATGTCACATCAACCTTATTGTTGCTGCTACTAGTGGTATTCACATCATTTGTGTCAAGATAGAATTTGTTGCTTCGACTGAACTTATAACCAGGATAAAGATATTGATATACTTCGTAGTACTGTTTAATGTAGCGTGAACTCTTGCTGATGTCGAGCATGTCAGAAGCTTTGAAGGAGAGTGATCCTTCGTCATTCCACTCGACAGACAGTTTGTGCATAGGTTTGTTCTCGTCGAAATAGTTCAAATCGATGTCCTTCTCGTACTGGAACCATCCCCATTGACGTGTGTCTTTGAAGACAAGGCGGTTCTTGAAGATAATCCGCTTGACACCGTCGAGGAATGAGCGACGACGTGGCAGAAAGCGAATCTTCACATGACCATTGTCGGCATCCATATTATAGGTACGAATGCCGCCATATTCCTGATTGTCTTCACTGCTATAGGTGATATATGATTTGTCAGTCTTGGCTTTTTGCCAGTGACCGATCTTATGCATAACATCATCATCGGAGACGACAAACACATCGCCTTCGATAAAGGTCTGTTTTACTTCGCTGTCATGCCATAACATATTCCAATCACTCTTGTCGAAGTCGATGATCATGTCACAGCAGACACGCATCTCGAATTCGAAATAGAATAGGTCATTGTCTCCATCAAATCGTTTTTGGGTCCAGAACCAATCGAGGTGATTAGAATCATAATTATCTCCACCGTAGGAAAAATAGCGATTCTCATTGCGGAAGGTATAGGTACCTCCGCCACCTTCTCCTCCATCGATCTTTTCGTATCCCCAACCAGCAAATGCTGAAGTGATACCTGCCACCATCATAATGGATGATAGGAACAGTTGTCGAATCAAATGTTTAGGTTTCATATTCATTATTGATTATTGTTTTTTCAGTGTTAGAGTACCTGCTCTATATTTGCCTTCATTAAGAGCAACATCGTAATTAGCACTGTAAGTATTTTTGTTTATGTCAATAGCTTCAAAGCAATATGTTTTTGTGTATCCATCTGTGTGGAACATCGCAACGTAAATAGGAGCAGCGGAACCTTGATTGACATCTATGAGTAAAGGCTCATTTGCATTTGCATCATTATCTATTGGATTAACAATAACCTTCACCCCTTCTTGAGTCATGTAGGAGGAAACAGTGGCATTATGTGGAGTTTTACCAGATACATAACTGATTTGAAGATCATCAATAATGATAGCGTTATTATTTTCATCGACAAAAGATAACTTAAAAAAAGCAATAAGGCATCTCATCTTCGTCATATTAGCACTAGCGGTGGTTTCAGTTGTAGAAACTACTTTTGCAACCCCAGATTGGTAATAAAATGAATTAGCAAGGGTATTTAAGGTGCCGTCTTGTCCATCCAGCGATATAGTATAATTTGCTGTTACTATACCACTAAATGAACCAAAATCGAAAGAATTAGTTGAAGGATATGCAAGTACAAAATAATTATCATCACCACAATACGCCGATCCTGTAAACTTTGATGTTTTAGAAGATGATTCCGCTTTGAGAACTCCTTTTTTGAGTCCTGTATAAAGATCGGAAGATAAATTTGAAACATTACAACAAGTCAATTTATCATCAATAGACCAAGAAGTTTCAAAAGTCTCTGAAATAGTTGCTCGAGTAGGGTCAGTCTCTGAACGTGATACAGTTTCATCAACTTGTGTTATGGTAAGTTGTCGCATCTTTCTGCCGTCATCAATTACCGATACCTCATCTTCGTCTGAAGAGGAGCAGTTGGTAAGGCTTACGATAAGAAATAATCCGGATAATAGAATTTTTATTGTTTTCATTGTCTATTGAGATTTACAATTATTAAAGTCATTCATCCCATGGTCCTTTTCTTCTAGGGGCTCCGCTACTGCTTAGCGTAAAGCCACCATTTGAAGTATCCTCAGTAATATCAGAAATGGTAACATCAACACCACCAGTAACACTTTCACACACTATACAACGCCAATCATCGAGAACGACGATTTTCACAATTGGACTTTTGTATAACTTCTTCATAATTTTATATTATTTAGGTTTTTAGATTTCTGAGTGCAAAAATAAGTGAAAATATTAATATATCCAATTTTTCAATGGAATTTTTTTGAATTAATACGCGCAAAATGCTCAAAAGCACGACAAAATAGGGGAATAGATTAAATATTTGTCGCATATAGACCTTAAAATTCGAAAAGGGGGATTCAATACAATTCCTTCGAGAAGTCAAAAGATTTATTACTTGATGATTACCTTCTTGCCATTAAAGATATACAATCCCCTGGCCGTTGGATTACAATCCATGCGACGACCATTTATCGAATACCAAGTGGCGTAGCCTTCCGTAATCTCCATGGATATTATTCCCATATCCGAATTCTTACGTGTCTTTCATATGATTACTAGCTTCTTCCTGGTTGATAAAACTTGAGCTTTTTCAGAAAAGAAGAAGGCTTTCCATGAATAACCTTGTTTCTAAACCAAAACTCTCCATAATAAATCGCGGAATATCCGCTAACGAACCGTGGAGGATATGATCCAATCGTAACATATCCGCACGCGTACATTAGAAGACATGCATCGATAGAAAGATATCCACTAGCGTTCCACAGGGGACATGCTTCGATAACGGGATATCCCCTCGCGTTCCGTAGGGGATATGCTTCGAAAGAGGTATATCCCCACACGTTCCTTAGGAGACATGCTACTTTAGATTTTTATCCCCTATCGTACAGTAGAGGACATACTGCGATAACGGGATATCCTCTCACGTCCTAAAGGGGACATGCTCCAATAAAATAATATCCCCTCGCGTACCTTAGAGGATATGGAACGATGCTTTCATATCCGCACACGTACCGTAGGGGACATTATCGTATAAAATCATATCCCATCTCGAACATTGGGGGATATGCGAGTATTTCTCAATGAATAATTTGATTGAGAATTATAAAGTTTCCTGGATAATGCCAGAAGTGTCTTCATCGGCATCCCTTTGCTTGATAGCCCTATCGATCTGCACCTTGTAGAAGAGGCAGGAGGTGAAGAAATAGATGAGCGACTGAGCCCAAAGTGCAAAATACTCATGACTAATATCTTGAAGCGTGGCCCCCATGCTGTTGACAGCGATGTATCCTTTCACACCGAACGTACTGGGGAGAAGCCACGAAATCCCTTTCCAAAACGCAGGAATGCCTTCAGAAGGCCAGGAGATACCCGAAAGGAAAAGGAAGGGCAGCGAAGTAACAACCACCAGAAGCATCACATTCTCACGATAGCGCACCAGACAAGACAGGGTAATGCCGAAGAAGATGCATGCAAGAATGTAAGGCACCATCAGACCTACTAATGATCGTAGCGATCCAAGTAATGGGAAGTGGAATAAAGAGGGCAAAATCATGGTGAGGTACGCAGCGACCAAGGCATAAATCATAAAATAGCAAAGCGC
>JAEEGL010265431.1_pt1 | contig 13519 bp, 11 predicted proteins | sample 9134231 | NCBI WGS metagenome assembly JAEEGL01 (sample SAMN16246548, study PRJNA631951) | gut metagenome | biome: gut microbiome; feature: rumen; material: fiber-attached | host: Bos | place: Iran: Karaj | collected 2018-10
ACACGATGCTGAAGGATGACAAGACGTATCCGTACATCCGGGTCACCGTGACGGAGGCGTTCCCGAGAGTGCAGTTCTCGAGGCTGATGAAGAAGGACGGCGCGCGGTATTTCGGCCCGTTCACCAGCGCGGACGCCGTGAGGGAGACGATCGAGCTTTTAAACCGCATGTACGGGCTGAGGGACTGCCGGAGGAACCTCCCCAGGGACATCGGCAAAGAGAGGCCGTGCCTGAACTTCCATATGGGCCGGTGCTGCGGTCCGTGCACCGGGAAGATCACGGAAGAGGACTACCGGCAGAGAGTGGATCTCGCGCTCAGCTTCCTCGGCGGCAATTACGGCGAGATCCAGCGCGACCTGAAAGCGAAGATGCAGGCGGCCTCCGATGAGATGAACTTTGAGGAGGCGATCCGTTACCGGGACCTTCTGGAGAGCGTGAAACAGGTCTCGCAGCGCCAGAAGATGTCCGGCGGCAGCGGGGACGACAAGGATATCCTCGGCATCGCGACGGAACCGGACGACGTGGACACCGACGGCGTAGTGCAGATCTTTTTCATCCGGGACGGCAAACTGATCGGCAGGGAACACTTCTACATGACCCATGTAAACGGCCGCACGAAAGCGGAGATCCTCTCGGATTTCGTCCGGCAGTTCTACGCCGGGACGCCGTTCGTGCCGAAGACGATCCTGATGCCGGAAGAGCCGGAAGACCGCAGTCTCCTTGAGGAGTGGCTCTCCATCCGCCGCGGCGCCAAAGTGCAGATCGCGGTCCCGCAGCGCGGGCAGAAGGAGAAACTCGTCGAACTGGCGCAGGAGAACGCCTCCCTGATCCTCAGCAAGGACAAGGAGAGACTCAGGCGTGAGGAGGGGCGGACGATCGGCGCGGTGCGCGAGATCGGCGAACTGCTGGGGCTGGAGGACGTCTCCCGGATGGAGGCCTATGATATCTCCAACATCAGCGGGTTCGCGAATGTGGGATCCATGGTCGTCTACGAGAAGGGCCGCCCCATGCGCAGCGACTACCGGAAATTCCGGATCCGGACCGTGGCCGGCCCGGACGATTACGCCTGCATGCGGGAGGTGCTGACAAGACGCTTTTCCCATGGCCTGCAGGAACAGGAGCAGCTCCGGGAAAAGCAGATCGACGAGCAGCTCGGCAGCTTCACCCGGTTTCCGGACGTCATCATGATGGACGGCGGCAAAGGGCAGGTGAACGTCGCCCTCTCCGTGCTGGAGGAGCTGGGGCTTTCGATCCCGGTCTGCGGCATGGTCAAGGACGACCACCACCGCACGAGAGGACTGTATTTCCGCGGGGAGGAGATTCCGATCGACACCCGCTCCGAGGGTTTCAAACTCCTCACGCGGATCCAGGACGAGGTGCACCGCTTCGCGATCGAGTACCACCGCTCGCTCCGCTCCAAGTCGCAGGTAACTTCCCGCCTGGACGAGATCCCGGGCGTCGGTCCCGCGAGGAGAAAAGCGCTGATGCGCCGCTTCCAGTCGATCCAGGAGATCATGGAAGCCTCCGTGGAGGAGCTCGCCGCCATCCCGGAGATCCCGGAGAAGCAGGCGGAGGCGATCTATGCGTATTTTCATGACCAGGAGGAATGATGCCGCGGAGCGCCCGGCAAGGGAATCATGTTATACTACTAACATATGATGAAGAAATGAGATAAAGAGAAAAAAGATCTCAGGACAGAAGGATTTACAGACAAAGAGATACATAGACAAAGAGATGCAGAGACAGCGATCAGCGACAAGGGGGAGTTATGGCAACCATACGTCTGAATGAAGTCGTAGAGAAAATGAAACTCACCAACATGACGCCCGAGGTGGACGTAAACAAGATCAAGATCCGCCAGCCGGACGTCAACCGTCCCGCGATCCAGCTCACAGGCTACCTGGAGCACTTCGAGGCGACGCGTATCCAGATCATCGGCCTCGTCGAGCACGCCTACATGGAGTCGATGGACGAAGAGAGAAAAGAGCGGATCCTGCGGGAACTGCTGAGCATGGAGATCCCATGCTTCATCTTCTGCCGGAACCTCATGCCGGACGAGATGTTCATCCGGCTCGCGACGGAGAACAACATCGCGCTCCTCGTGAGCAAGCAGGCGACGAGTACCTTCACGGCGGAACTGATCCGCTGGCTGAACGTCAGGCTGGCGCCATGCATTTCCATCCACGGCGTTCTGGTCGACGTCTACGGCGTCGGTGTGCTGATCATCGGTGAAAGCGGCATCGGTAAATCCGAGACCGCGCTGGAACTGATCAAGCGCGGCCACCGCCTCGTCTCGGACGACGTCGTCGAGATCCGCAGAGTCAGCGAAGTTTCGCTCGTCGGTTCCGCGCCGGCCATCACCAAGCACTTCATTGAGCTGAGGGGCATCGGCATCGTCGACGTGAAGGCACTGTTCGGCGCTTCCAGCGTCCGGAACATGACCAACATCGACCTCGTCATCCAGATGGAGGAGTGGAGCAAGGACAAGGAGTACGACCGGCTCGGCCTCGAGGAAGAACACACGGAATTCCTCGGGATCCCCGTCGTGTGCCACAGGATCCCGATCCGGCCCGGCAGGAACCTCGCGCTGATCTGCGAGGCGGCCGCCGTCAACCACAGGCAGAAGGAGATGGGATACAACGCCGCGCAGGAACTCTACAAGCGCGTGCAGGAGTCGCTCTCGAAGCGCCGCTCGGACGACGAAGATGAATGATAATGTGATCGAACAACTGAAAAAGGTCCTCCCGGCGGACCGGATCCTTGTACAGGAGCCGATGCGGATGCACTGCTCCTTCCGGACAGGCGGCCCGGCGGACCTGTTCCTGCGCGTTTCTTCGAGGGAGGAACTGGAGAGTGTCCTTCGGATCCTGAAGGAGGCGCAGGTCCCGGCATATCTGCTCGGACGGGGGACGAACGTCCTCATCGCCGACGAAGGGATCCGCGGCGCCGTCGTCACGATGGCGGACCACATGGACCGGATCGAAGTGTCCGGGAATACGATCCGCGCCGAAGCCGGCGCACCGCTCTCGCGCATCGCGGCAGCGGCGAAGGAACACGGCCTCACAGGCCTTGAGTTCGCGGCGGGCATCCCGGGGTCACTCGGCGGCGCGATCCTCATGAACGCCGGCGCCTACGGCGGCGAGATGAAGCAGGTCGTCCGGGAAGTTACCATGTGGAAGGAGCCGGGTGCCGGGGAAAGCTCCGGCGAAGCACAGGAAGGCACTGTGGTGACCATCCCCGGCGAAGAGATGGAATTCGGCTACCGCACGAGCCGCGTGAAAAAAGAAGGCGGCATCGTGCTTTCCGCGGTGTTTGAACTTGGACAGGGCGATCCGGCTGAGATCGCCGCGAAGATGGAAGACCTCGCCGCAAGGCGCAGGGACAAGCAGCCGCTCGAGTACCCGAGCGCGGGCAGCACCTTCAAGCGCCCGGAGGGAGACTTCGCGGGCCGCCTCATCGAGGAGGCGGGGCTGAGAGGCTTTTCCGTGGGCGGAGCGCAGGTCTCGGAAAAGCACTGCGGCTTTGTTATCAACCGCGGCGGCGCCACTTCCGCGGACGTACAGGCCGTGATCGACGCCGTGCGCACCCGTGTCTATGAGACCTCGGGGCGGATGCTCGAGAGAGAAGTCATTTACCTCGGGATGCAGGATACATACGAGAGCCCGGAGAAGGATATATTAGGCTGCCATACCTGTATTCAGGGGCACCCGGACAGGACAAATACTGGATAAAGGATCAGAAGACATGAGATTTGTAGTCGTGACGGGAATGAGCGGCGGCGGCAAGGCCACCGCGATCCGGATGCTGGAAGATGAGGGATATTACTGCGTCGACAACCTGCCGGTCCGCCTCATAGACAAGTTCACCGAGCTGATGTTCATGCCGGGGAGCGAGATCAGCAAGGTCGTCCTCGGCCTGGATTGCCGCGCCGACCAGCCTTTTGCCTACGTGGAGGACGTCCTCGCGAAGCTCCGTGAAAAAGGTTATCCCTACGAGATCCTCTTCATGGACGCGAGCGACGAGACGCTGATCAAGCGCTACAAGGAGACGCGCAGGGCGCATCCGATGGCGCCGGACGGCCGCGTTGAGGACGGGATCCGCGCGGAGCGGGAAGTGCTCCGCGGCATCAAGGCGAATGCGGATTACGTGATCGACACGTCGCGCCTTTTGACCCGGGAACTGAAAGAAGAACTGGTGAGGATCTTCATCGACAACGGCGCTTACAACTCGCTGATGATCTCGGTCACCTCCTTCGGGTTCAAAAAAGGGATCCCGGTGGACGCGGATCTCGTGTTCGATGTGCGGTTCCTGCCGAACCCGTTCTACATCGACGAATTGAAGGCCCTGACCGGGAACGACGCGCCGGTACGCGACTACGTCATGAGTTTCGAGGAGTCCAAAGTGTTCATGGAGAAGCTCGAGGACATGATCCGGTTCCTGATCCCGAACTACGTTAAGGAAGGCAAGAACCAGCTGGTCATCGCGATCGGCTGCACGGGCGGACAGCACAGGAGCGTTACCCTCGCCAACGAGCTCTACGAGCGCTTAAAGGGGCAGGGCGAATACGGCATCAAGATCTACCACAGGGATATCTGAGGGCAGGAATGTCTTTTTCTTCGGAAGTAAAAAATGAACTCAGCCGGATCATCCCGCGCGGGCAGCACTGCAGGATCGCGTCGCTCGCCGCCATCCTCTCGTGCGTGGGCGTGTGGGAGGAGGACCAGGACGGCCTTCGCCTTTCCCTGAACACGGACAATCCGCAGCTGATCGGAAAATGCTTTACATTATTCCAAAAAACTACTAATATAAGTCTCAACTTGTCCCCGGAGCGGAATGTGACGCGTATTGCGGCAAAAGAGGAGGACCTTCTCGCCGCCGCAAAGATGCTTCAGATGACAGACGGGGAAGGCAGAGTGCGGACAGCACGGAAAACGGGCGTCCCGGACGACCTTCTTGCGAAGGCCTGCTGCAGGAGAAGTTATCTCAGGGACACGTTCCTGTGCATCGGATCCATGAGCGATCCGAGCCGGGAATACCACCTGGAGTTCGACGCGCAGACCGAGGGTCATGCGGAACAGATCCGGCAGACAATGGCTGACTGCGGGATCGGGAGCAGGATCATCCGGCGCAAGAAGTACTACGTGGTCTACGTCAAGGACTCGACGGCGATCGTGACGCTGCTCACCATGATGGGCGCGCACGCGTCCCTCCTGGAGATGGAGAATTCCCGGATCCTCAAGGAGGTGCGCAACCAGGTCAACCGCCGCGTCAACTGCGAGACCGCGAACATCGGGAAGACCGTCAGTGCGGCACAGCACCAGATCGAAGACATCCGCCTTCTGGAGGAGAAGGGAGTCCTGAAGGAACTCCCGGAGAAACTCCGGAAAGCCGCGGACCTGAGACTGGAGTATCCGGAAGCGGCGCTGCAGGAGCTCGGAGGCCTCATGGTTCCGCCGGTCGGCAAGTCCGGCATGAATCACAGGCTAAGAAAACTGTCCGAACTGGCGGCAGGGTATCGCGACGCCGGGACCCGTTCGTCTACCTGAAGTATCTAAGAGGAGTGAATTATGACAAGAAAATCGATTCAGATCACACGGCAGGGCGGTCTGGAGGCAAGGTCCACCGCAGAACTTGTACAGGTGGCAGTCAAATTCGACAGCCGCGTCTACATCGAGTCAGGCACCAAGAAAGTGAATGCGAAGAGCATCATGGGAATGATGTCTCTGGAGCTTGAGCATGGCGATGTCATTATCGTTTCTGCGGACGGGCAGGACGAGGACCAGGCGATCAGGGAGATAGAGCGCTTCCTCATCGGTGCGTGAAGATCAGGCACATCAAACGAAAAAAGGAACGGCGTCCCGGGATCCGGGACGCCGTCTTTCTTAAAAAGGGAGGATGCCAGGCGGCGTATTGGCTTACGTCCCTGGCACATTATGAAAAAGTTTTGTAGGCTGCTGTCTATCTTATAGTCTTAGTATATAGATCAATCGTGTCCAAAAAACGCGGGCGGATTGAAGATTTGTTAAATAATATATGAACGAAATATGAACACGATCTGTTTTGTATTATATGATACGACAGGCCGCGAAGCCGCTGAAACAGCGGAAAATCTTCGGGCAGAGACCGGAGAGGCGTGGCAGGTGACCGCAGTCCCGGCGGAGGTATTTCTTCAGAAGCTGCCGGAGGAATGCGCGGAGCTTCTGTACGTCACCGACTGCGGCAGCGTGATCAGCGCGCTCCGGGAGAAAGGCCTTCCGGTCTGCGGCTACGCGCACGAGGGCAGCCGGGCGAGAGGGGAGAGCCTGAAAGGCGTGGACTACATCCTGGAAGAGCCTGCGCTGATCCCCGCCGACTCCTATCAGAAGATCTATGAGAGAGCTGTCGGACTCCCCTGGACGATCCTGGAGACAAAGCGGTGCGTCGTGAGAGAGCTCACGCCGGCGGACGCGGAAGCGGTCCTTGCGCTGTACGACAGCGAGGCGCGCCGGTTCCTGGAGACGCCGCAGGACGACCCCGCTGAGGAGAGGGAAGTCCTCGCGGCTTACGCGCAGAAAGTCTACCGCCTGTACGGCTATGGCACGTGGGGGATCTTTTCCAAAGAGGACGGGAAACTCATCGGACGGGCGGGTTTTGAGCCCTACACCGGGAAGGACGATGCCATGCATTTCGGCTACCTGATCCACCCGGCGAGACGCCGGCAGGGCTATGCTTATGAAGCCTGCGCGGCGATCCTGAACTACGGGAAAGAGATGCTCGGATTCCCGAAGATCGCCGCCGAAACCGTGAAGGAGAACGCGGCGTCCGCCGCGCTCCTGAAAAAGCTCGGGTTCGAGCTGCGAGAGTGTGATAGAATAGTAGCCAGTTTATGACAGTCAAAAGACAGGCGGCACGCCTGTGAAACAGAGAGGAGCGTTATGATCAACCAGCATTATCTTTCCATGTTAGGCAACAAGTCAGTCATCCGCGAGCTGTCCGAGTACGCGACGGCGCGGGGCAAAGAGATCGGCTACGAGAACGTCTTCGACTACAGCCTCGGCAATCCGTCCGTTCCGGCGCCGGAGATCTACCGGGAGACCGCGATAAAGCTCCTCGCGGAGAGCGACCCGATGAAACTGCACGGATACAGCCCGAGCGCGGGACATCCGGAGGCCAAGGCCAAAGTCGCGGCAGCCCTCAGCAGGCGGTACGGCCTGGATTACAAAGCCTGCCACATCTTCCCGACGGCGGGAGCGGCCGGCGCGATCGCGCACGCGGTCCGCGCGGTGACGACGCCCGGAGATGAAGTGATCGTGTTCGCGCCTTTCTTCCCGGAATATATCCCTTATATCAACGATACCGGCGCACAGATCAAAATCGTTCCGGCGCATTTCCCGGATTTCCAGATCAACTTCGAGGCGTTTGAGGAGATGCTCACGGAGAAAGTCGCCGCCGTCCTCGTCAACTCCCCGAACAACCCGAGCGGCGTCGTCTACACGGAAGAGACGCTGAAGAGACTCGCGGATATCCTCAGGGAGCGCAGCGCCGCCTACGGGCACAACATCTTCCTGATCTCCGACGAACCGTATCGCGAGATCGTCTTTGACGGCAAGGAAGTGCCTTACACGGCGAAGTACTATGACCACACACTGACCTGCTATTCCTACTCGAAGTCGCAGTCGGTCCCCGGCGAGCGTATCGGCTACATCGCCGTCAATCCCGCCGCTGAGGAAGCGGACAGGCTGGACGCCGTGTTCGCGCAGATCTCCCGCGGCATCGGGCACAACTGCCCGACGTCCATCGTGACGCAGGTCATGGGCGAGATCCCGGATGCGACCTCGGACCTCTCGGTGTATGAGACGAACATGAACCTTCTCTATGACGCCCTGACGGAACTCGGCTTCACGGTGAACCGCCCGGACGGCACCTTCTACATCTTCCCGAAGGCGCTCGAGGACGACGCGGTCGCGTTTTGCCGGAAGGCGATGAAGTACGACCTGATCCTCGTGCCGGCCGACGGATTCCACGCGCCCGGCTATTTCCGGATCGCGTTCTGCACGGATACGGAGAAGGTGAAGAGGTCTCTCCCGGTATTTAAGAAGTTTGTAGAAGCGGAATACAGATGAACTGACCGCCGCAGCGCCTGTGATGGCCGCGGGCGGCACCGGCCCTAAGCCGGAAGGAAGGAACAGATGGAAATACTGAAAGCGATACTGTTCGGCGTTGTGGAGGGGATCACGGAGTGGCTCCCCATCAGCAGCACGGGGCATATGATCCTGCTCAACGAGCTGGTGAAGATGAACGTCTCCGAGGAATTCTGGAATGTCTTCCTGGTCGTGATACAGCTCGGGGCGATCCTTGCGGTCGTTCTCCTGTACTGGAAAACGATCTGGCCGCTGGAGACGGTTCGCTATAAAGGCGGGGCAAAGCTGGTCTGGAAACCGGAGACCCTGAGCCTCTGGGCAAAAGTGATCGTCGCCTGCATCCCGGCGGCTGTCGTCGGCGTCCTTCTGGACGACTGGCTCGACGAGCACTTCTTCAACTGGAAATGTGTCTCTGTCATGCTGATCCTGGTCGGCATCGCCTTCCTTATTATCGAGACCCTGCAGGAGTGGCAGAAGCCGGTAGTGACGAAGCTCTCCGAGATCACTCTGAAGGATGCCCTGATCATCGGGATCTTCCAGTTGATCGCGGCGATCTTTCCCGGAACTTCGCGCTCCGGCGCGACGATCCTCGGCGGCCTGATCATCGGGATCTCACGCACGGCCGCGTCGCGGTTCACCTTCATCCTGGCAATTCCCGTGATGGCCGGCGCGAGCCTTTTGAAGCTCGTAAAGAGCGGCATGCACTTCACCGGAATGGAGTGGGTGATCCTGCTCGTCGGCATGTTCGTCGCCTTCGTGGTCTCCATGCTCGTCATCGGGATGTTGATGAACTACATCCGCCGCCACAATTTCAAGGTGTTCGGCTGGTACCGGATCATCCTCGGCATCATCGTCGTCGTGTTCTTCCTCTCGAAGGATCTCGGCAAGGCCGCGGCGATGACGGCGGTGTCGATGCTGCCTTAGAACACGTTTTCAGACGGATATTTGAAAATTGTGTAAAAATTAAAACAATTTCGGGTAAATATCTTGCTGCTCGCGGTTGACAGGCATAACCTTTTGTGCTATTTTGTTCAACGATCTTTGGAAGTCATGCACAGAACCCCGATTTTATCGAGCTTTCGGCACCAAAGAGGCACCAAAAAGGGTATGTGTTATTTTTTATTGTCATTCGAGTGGAAAGGAGACTCATAATGGCTGAGGCTAAGAAACCTGTTGCTACTGTTAAGACACAGACACTGAAAAAAGAAGACACCAAGGCGGCGAAGGCTGCTGAGAAGAAGGCTGAGCCCGTCAAGAAGGCTGCTGCGAAGAAGACTGTCGAGAAGAAGGCTGAGCCCGCTGCGAAGAAGACCGTCGCGAAGAAGGCGGCTGAGGCTGTCGCCGCTGTCAAGGCTGCTGAGCCCGTCGCTGAAGTGAAGGCTGCTCCCGAGAAGAAGGCTGAGCCCGCGAAGAAGGCTGCTCCTGCGAAGAAGGCAGCTCCCGCGAAGAAGGCTGCTCCCGCAAAGGCTGAGTTCAAGGCTGAGATCACTGTCCAGTATCAGGACAGAGAGTGGAACACCGAGGATCTGCTGCAGTCCGCGAAGGACGTATGGGTCTATGATATGAAGAAAGACGCCGCTGACTTCAAGAGCGTCGCTCTGTATGTGAAGCCGGAAGAAGCCCGCGTTTACTTCATCGTCAACGGCACGGAGAGCGGAAGCTTCGTCCTGTAAGAAGCCTGAGGCACCGGCCTGATTCTTCATAATTTATTTATAAATAATCGGCACGCGTCTTGTTGACATCAAATAAGGCGCGTGCTATTTTATTACACGTAAGATATTAGCACTCAAACGAAATGAGTGCTAATAACCGGAAGAGAGGGGAACGGCAGGAGGATCCGGGTGACTATGGAAGGTGCCCGGCCTGCCTCAGGAAGGAGATACGCCGGATGGAACTGGATGAACGCAAGATGAAGATCCTGCAGGCGGTCATCCGCAACTACCTGGAGACGGGAGAGCCGGTCGGCAGCAGGACGATCTCCAAGTACACCGACCTGAATCTCAGCTCCGCGACGATCCGCAACGAGATGTCGGATCTGGAGGAGATGGGGCTCATCAAACAGCCGCACACCTCCGCGGGACGGATCCCGACGGATGCCGGCTACCGCCTGTACGTGAACGACATGCTGCAGGAGGAACGGCACGAAGTCGAGGAGATGAAGAACGTCCTCATGACGAGGGAGGACCGGCTGGAGAATCTGCTGCAGCAGGTGGCGAAGCTGCTCGCGGTCAACACGAACTACACATCCATGATCTCGGCGCCGAGCCTGCAGCGGAACAAGATCAAGTTCATCCAGCTCACGCAGGTGGATGATGACAGGATCCTGGCGGTCATCGTGATGGACGGCAACGTCGTCCGGAACACAATGATCCGGACGGAGCAGAGGCTGAGCCAGGAGACGCTGCTCATGCTGAACATGCTGCTCAACACCAACCTGAACGGGATCTCCGTCGAGCAGATCAACCTCGGGATGATCGCGGCGATCAAGCAGGAGGCCGGAGAGTACAGCGAGTTGGTCGGAGACGTCATCGACGCCGCGGCGGAGGCGATCCACGCCGACAAGGACCTGAAGATCTACACGAGCGGCGCGACGAACATCTTCCGCTACCCGGAACTCGCGGACAACCGGAGGGCGAGCGAGATCATCAGCAACTTCGAGGAGAAGCAGGCGCTGGGAAGCATCGTCCAGGAGAGCCTCGCGAGCGAGAACGAGACCGGGATCCAGGTCTACATCGGCAACGAGATGCCGGTGGCAGGCATGAACGACTGCAGCGTCGTCACGACGACGTATGATCTGGGCGACGGCATGAAGGGCACGGTGGGCATCATCGGGCCGAAGAGAATGGACTACGACAAGGTGGTCGGGGTGTTAAAGGACATCTCTCACCACATGGAGTCGCTGTACAGGGATAACGGCGAGAGCCGGAACGAATAAAGAAACCGGAGATGAAGCTTTATGGCAGATGAAAAAGTACTGAGCGAAGAGATCGAGGAAGAGACCGCACAGGCGGAGGAGCAGGAAGCACAGGCGCAGGCCGAAGGCGGGACGGAAACGGAACCCGAAGCTTCCGGAGCGGAGCAGGAACCCGCGGAAGAAGAGATTGAGATCCCGGACGAAGCAGCCGGGGAAGAACCTGCGGAGAACGCGGCGGACGCCCCCGAAGTGAAGGAGATCTCCGAGGCGGATCTGAAGAAGAAAAATCCTTTTTCCAAATTCCGCAAGGAAGACAAGGAGAAGGCGGCGCTGAAGGAGAAGGTCACCGACCTCGAGGACAGGGTCCGGCGTCAGATGGCGGAGTTCGACAACTTCCGCAAGCGCACTGAGAAGGAGAAGAGCCAGATGTTCTCCATGGGAGAGCAGAACGTGCTGGAGAAGATCCTTCCGATCGTGGACAACTTCGAGCGGGGCTTCGACACCGTGGCGGAAGAGGACAAGGACGACGCGTTCGTCGACGGCATGCGCAAGATCTACACGCAGCTGACGAAGCAGATGGAAGAGCTCGGCGTCACGCCGATCGAGGCGCTCGGCAAGGAGTTTGACCCGGAGCTTCACAACGCGGTCATGCAGATCCAGAGTGAGGAGTACGAGCCGGGAACCGTCGGGCAGGAGCTCCTGAAGGGATACATGTACCACGACAACGTGCTCCGGCACAGCATGGTGGCGGTCGTCGCGGAGTCATAGGAAGGAACAGCCGGGAGAGCCGGCGGGAGACCTTTTCACAGAAACAGGCAATGATACGGCAGAGCCGTTTCATCATATATAAATAAACATAAAGCGTACAGCGCTTTGAAATGGAGGACAGTATGAGCAAGATTATCGGTATCGACCTTGGAACGACAAACAGCTGCGTAGCAGTTATGGAGGGCGGCAAGCCCACCGTCATCGCCAACGCGGAAGGCGCGAGAACGACTCCTTCCGTCGTCGCTTTCACGAAGAACGGCGACCGCCTCGTCGGTGAGCCGGCGAAGCGCCAGGCAGTCACGAATGCGGACAACACGATCTCTTCCATCAAGAGAGACATGGGCACAGACCGCGGCCGCACGATCGAAGGCAAGAAGTACTCACCGCAGCAGATCTCCGCGATGATCCTGCAGAAGCTGAAGGCGGATGCCGAGAGCTATCTGGGAGAAAAGGTCACGGAAGCGGTCATCACGGTTCCCGCATACTTTAACGACGCGCAGCGCCAGGCGACCAAGGACGCCGGCAAGATCGCGGGCCTCGACGTCAAGCGTATCATCAACGAGCCCACGGCGGCGGCGCTGGCTTACGGCCTCGACAATGAAAAAGAGCAGAAGATCATGGTCTACGACCTCGGCGGCGGCACGTTCGATGTCTCCATCATCGAGATCGGCGACGGTGTCATTGAAGTTCTGGCGACGAACGGCGACACAAGGCTCGGCGGCGACGACTTCGACCAGAGGATCATCAACTGGATGATCTCCGAGTTCAAGGCGAAGGAAGGCGTCGACCTCTCGAACGACAAGATGGCCCTGCAGCGTCTGAAAGAAGCGGCGGAGAAGGCGAAGAAGGAACTCTCCAGCTCCACGACCACGAACATCAACCTGCCTTTCATCACCGCTACGGCGGAAGGTCCGAAGCACTTCGACATGGACCTCACGAGGGCGAAATTCGAGGAACTGATCAGTGACCTGGTCGAGAAGACCGCGATCCCCGTACAGAACGCGATGCGCGACGCCGGACTGAACAACTCCGATATCAGCAAGGTCCTTCTGGTCGGCGGTTCCACACGTGTTCCCTGCGTTCAGGACAAAGTGCAGCAGCTGACCGGCCATGAGCCGAGCAAGACCCTGAACCCTGACGAGTGCGTCGCGATCGGCGCCGCGATCCAGGGCGGCAAGCTCGCCGGCGACGCGGGCGCGGGCGACATCCTTCTTCTGGACGTCACGCCTCTGTCCCTGTCCATCGAGACGCTGGGCGGCGTAGCGACCAAGCTGATCGAGAGAAATACGACCATCCCGACCAAGAAGAGCCAGGTCTTCTCCACGGCGGCGGATAACCAGTCCGCAGTTGACATCAACGTCCTGCAGGGCGAGCGCCAGTTCGCGAGAGACAACAAGTCCCTCGGCCAGTTCCGTCTGGACGGCATCCCGCCGGCAATGAGGGGCGTACCGCAGATCGAGGTCACATTCGACATCGACGCGAACGGCATCGTGACCGTCTCCGCGAAGGATCTCGGCACGGGCAAGGAACAGCACATCACGATCACCGGCGGCTCCAACATGTCGGATGACGATATCGAGAAGGCCGTCAAGGAAGCGGCGGAGTACGAGGCACAGGACAAGAAGCGCAAGGAAGCGATCGACGCTAGAAACGACGCGGATTCCTTCGTCTTCCAGACCGAGAAGGCCCTGAAGGAAGTCGGCGACAAGATCGACGC
>JAEEGL010723751.1_pt1 | contig 13519 bp, 12 predicted proteins | sample 9134231 | NCBI WGS metagenome assembly JAEEGL01 (sample SAMN16246548, study PRJNA631951) | gut metagenome | biome: gut microbiome; feature: rumen; material: fiber-attached | host: Bos | place: Iran: Karaj | collected 2018-10
AATGTTGATGTCACGCTGGCTGTTCTCAATAACCTTTGCAGCTTCTGCAACCTTGATGGTAGGTGCTAGGTGAGTACCGGCAGTAATCACAGAAGAATAAACCTCATTGATGTACTTGCCAATCTCAGGCGTAGAACCAGAGGTAACTTTCTTAATGTGCTCAACGGTGTGCTGTTTGTCACCCGGGTTGATACGTTCAGGAGAGTAACCACCGTAGAAATCAACATTCATCTTCAGACCAGATACTTTCTCAACAACGGGAATGCACTCATCTTCGGTAACACCAGGATAAACAGTAGATTCATAAACCACAACGTCACCCTTGCTGATAACCTTGCCAACGGTGGTGGAAGCACCAACCAAGGGAGTGAGATCAGGATTGTTGTCAGCATCTACTGGAGTAGGAACTGCCACAATGTAGAAATTGCAATCCTTGATCTTCTCAATATCGCTGGTGCAGACAAAACCATGATTCTTGATTGCATCCTGCAGGATGTCATCTGCCACTTCCAGAGTAGCATCATGACCAGCCATAAGGGCGTCACAACGTTTCTGGTTCATGTCAAAACCCACTGTGGGGTACTTGGTTGAGAACAAACGGGCAAGAGGAAGCCCTACATAGCCCAGTCCAATAACACAAATCTTAGTTTCTTTCATAAAATGAATTATTTATCATAAATTTAATTAAATCACTTGTAAACTCATTTGCACCTCTTGCATTCAAGTGCGTCCCATCTTTGAAATATTGATTATTGTGAACGTATTTTGGTGAATTAGAATAGTCTAGCAATGGAATATTATTTACCCTACAAATGGCTTCAAGTGGTTCAAATGACTTTGTATCCATCCCATACCATACAGGAGATATTACAAAAACTAATTTCGCACCTTTCGAAAGTTTAATAAAGTCATTAATATACCTTATTTTTAGGGAATCAAACTTATAATCTCTATTATCTCCATCTTCATCATTCAACACTTTCATAGAATCAAACTCTTCATCAATAGGTCTAAATCCTTTTATTCCGCCATCATATGATATCTTTGTCAAATACACAAATACATTTTGCAAAAACTTTGAATTATACCTATACATCCGACTAATCATCTTATACTTTTCAGTTTTATCAATTGAATAAAAGATGTCTGCAACTCCATGGCGATCATATCGAGACTTTAACCAACCAAGATATGTGTGATTATCGTTTTCCCACAAATCAAATGAGGGATTTATATCACAAATAATTATACAGGGATCGTGACGTTCTTTAATCATCATTAACCTTCCATAGTCCAAGATGATTCCATTTCCTGCAACACCACAATTATAACATGACATTCCGAGCGAATCCTCAATCATCAATGCATTATAATGACGTTCAGCCCTAGAAGACCCCATAATTATTATATCGTCTTTAGATATATTACATATATAATTGTCGTTACCTTGCCCCCCTACATCGATACTATTAACTATATAGTTCATACACACTCCAAAAGACCAATCGGCGATAGCTATCACACAGAAAAGAAGGGCTACTCTCAAAAGAAATCTTTTCATTGTATCAAAAATTAGCATAAATAAACTGGTCAGAACTAAACACTCCTGTTAGCAAGATTGTAATAATAAGAAAAATGTAAGTTGCCCATCTAACAGCAATACTTTTGTTATTCATTAACAAAAAATGCCCATCAAAGAACTCGTCCCTTATATCTTTCAGAACTAGTAAAACCAAAGCCATCGGAATGAAAGGGGGCATAAAAAGGTCTGTAGTAAAGAGAGTAAATGGTAACGTGAAATCAAATATCCTAGTTATCATCCCTACGGCATCAGATAGGGTTGGCATGCGAAAGAAAATCCAAGCAAAGTTAACCAACATGAAAGTAATGATAATCTTTACGGTCTTGCCAAACCAACCGTATTCACATTTCTGTTGTCCTATCGCTTTTTCGATAATTTGGAACAACCCATGCCATACACCCCAAACTATAAACGTCCAATTGGCGCCATGCCATATGCCACTTACTAAGAACGTTACGAATATATTCCAGTAGTTCCTCAGCTTTGAGCAACGGCTCCCACCTAATGGAATGTAAACATAATCTTTCAACCATGTTGATAGCGATATGTGCCATCTTCGCCAGAAATCCGTTACACTAACGGCAAAATACGGGCGTTTAAAGTTCTCTGTAAGTTCAAAACCCAAAGTCTTACCAACGCCAATTGCCATCAACGAATAGCCCGCAAAGTCAGCATAAATCTGGATAGTATATAAAAGGCTTGCCACGAAACATGTTAAGCCGGTATAATTCATGTAGTTAGGGAAAACCGTGTCAACATATAAAGCCACCCTATCTGCCACTACTACCTTCATAAACATACCCCACAGGAGCATTTTTAAACCCTCAACGGCCTTCGAATAATCGAAATATGGTCGTAATGCCTTTAGTTGGGGTATTACTAATGATGCCTTGTTAATTGGTCCTGCTACAATTGACGGAAAAAATGATATAAATAAAGCATAAGTTAAGAAATCCCTTTCCGCTGTTATTCTTTTATGATAAACATCAAACAGATAGCCCAAAGCTTGAAATGTGAAAAATGAGATTCCCATCGGGATAGCCCAATTCAATCCAGGCAGCTTAAATCTTAATCCAAAAGAGGATAGAAGCTCAAAAACTGAGTCATTGATAAAGTTATAATACTTAAATACCAGAAGTGGCAACAATGTTAAAAGTGCCCCCCCCCAGTAAAACTACTTTACGTTTTTTAATGACTTCAAGACTTCTGGCACAGAAATATGTAATAGCTGTAACTCCAAGAAGAATAAGAGCATAAGCCGGTTTCCAGTTAAGATACAACAAATAACTGATAACCAGCAAATACATATTCCGCCCCTTCTGATACTTTGCGGGTATCAGATAATAGAGAAGAAAAAGCAGTGGAAAACAGACTAAAAAGAGAAACGAGTTATAAATCATTTATAAATTAGCTTTATACCATTCAATGGCTTCATTCAAACCACGAGCGAAATCATACTGAGGATCATACCCCAACATACTCTTAGCCTTACTAATGTCAGCATTACTATGTTTTATATCTCCAGGACGATCAGGACCGAAGTGAGGTTCTATATTCTTACCCAAAGCTTTGGTCAGGTCATAGTAAATATCTATCAGATACTCACGCCCACCATATGCCACATTGAAAGCCTCACCACTTGCTTCATCTGGAGCAAGACAAGCTTTAAGGTTGGCCTCAATCACGTTCTCAATGTAAGTGAAGTCACGGCTCTGTTTACCATCACCATTGATGGTCGGTTGCTCGTCATTAATCAGCATCTTGATGAACTTCGGGATAACAGCTGCATAAGCTCCATTCGGATCTTGACGACGGCCAAACACATTGAAGTAGCGAAGGCCTATGGTCTTCAAGCCATAATGCTTGGTGTACTGCTTTGCCCATTCTTCGTCGCAACGCTTGGTCAAAGCATACGGTGAAAGAAGATTGCCTTCTACACCCTCTTGTTTGGGCAAATGAGCTTCATCACCATAAACGGAACTGGAAGAGGCATAAACGAATGTCTTGACACCTTTCTGGCGAGCGGCCTCCATCATGTTCAAAGTGCCCTGGATGTTGTTAGCACAATAGAAAAGGGGCATCTCAATGCTACGAGGAACACTACCCCATGCAGCTTCGTTCAATACGTAATCAATGCCCTCACAGGCCTTCATACAGGTATCAAGGTCTTTGATGTCACCCTTGATAAACTCGTAGTTAGGATTACCGCTCAACAAGTCAACATTTGCTTGTTTACCTGTACTTAAGTCGTCCAAACATCTTACTCGGTAACCCATTTTCAGAATTGCCTCACAAAGGTTGGAGCCAATGAAGCCTGCACCGCCTGTCACCAAAAACAGAGAGTTCTCTGGAAATTTCAAATCTTTATATTCCATATATTTCTAATTTTTAATCATGTCTTCATACAATGACATTATCATCTTTGCACTTGTTCTCATATTATACTTTGACTCAACTACAATGTTGTTATATTGCTTACGATCAGATGGGTTAATTCGACAAACCTCTTTTGCCCATAATTGAGGGGAATCTGTTAACGATAATCTGTAGACAATATCTGTAATATCCACCTCTTTTGTTATTACATCACTCACTACAACGGGTAATCCTGTCGCTTCTGCCTCAATTACAGTCACAGGGAAACCTTCAAATAATGATGGAAAGATCAACACATCCATTGCCATCATGTATTCATTGCAGTTTTTAATAACACCTGGGAAAAGAATTCTATCATCAATTCCAAGCTCTTTTGCCTTTTCTTTAACTTGGGGCATAAGAGTTCCAGAACCACAACAAATCAACTTTGATTGAGGTTTTATTTTCAAAACTTCTTGAAATATTTCTAGCAAATAAGAATGATTTTTGGGCGCAGTAAAAGAACCGACATGACCACAAAGAAATACATCATCACCGACTCCAATATCCTTCCTTATTCTTTTAGAGATACCCTCTTCATAGAGATATTGTTCTGCATTAATTGCATTCGGGATGTCAAAATACTGAGAGTAATCTCTATAACCTTCGCCATAAAGATGTTCTGCAGCCTTTGCTGAGCATGCGAACCAATAATCAGCCACTGAGCGAATTTTTTTCCTCAAATAACCTTTGACAACACGCTGTAGTCTACCACCTCGGAAGCCTGCACTGTGGCAGTGAGCTATTGTTATACATCCATTCATTTTTGCTATGTTCAAGTAGATAGCAGCTGAATTAGTAGAATGGCCGTGTACAATATCATATGGATGCTCAGCCAAAAATTTTTTCCATGCTTTAGTAAAGGAAAAATAATTATATACTTTGAAGAATGGAAGCATATATATAGAACAACCTAAATCTTTTAATTCTTGCCCTATACCTCCTGCTTGTTCTGGGAAGTTGACAACAAAATCAACTTGAAATCGTGTCAAATTCATATTTCTAAGTAAATTTAATACATACATGTTGGCTCCACCCATGTTTGTACTTCCCATTACCATTAGAACCTTTATCTTTCTTCTCATTATTATGACATTAATTCAAGATATTTTTCCACAAACACATCCATCGAAAACATTGTTTCTGCAATCTCTCTACTATGATGTCCCCATCGAGAAAGGACATCTTGAGATAATGAACAAATGGATTGTAATTTGTCAGCCATATCGTTAACGTTAGTATTATCGAATAATAGCCCATTCTGTCCATCTTGGACTATATTGGGGTTATCACACACTCGACTACATACTATTGGCTTACCACAACTCATTGCCTCGCATATTACATTTGGAAAACCTTCATAATTGCTAGGCAAACAGAAAATATCACAATTTTGATACATATCCAATATTTCTGTAGTAGCAGGATGAAAACAAATCAGACCTTCCAATTGTAAATTTTTAACCTTTTTAAAGACTTCATTCCCATAAGCCTCTTCACCAGGTTGCACGCCACCATACCAATCAAAATGGACGTGCGTTATGCCCCTTTTTCGCAAAACCTCAATCGCTTCAAGAAAACGTAAAACATTCTTTTGCTCTGCGACCCTTGCTACCGTAAGTATATTTATTGTTTTACCTATGTGTGTATAATGTGCGGTAAAATGATTTGTGTCTGTAAAATTTGTTATAGGTATAGTTTTTTTTCGAAGCCATGGAAAATGTTCTTTAATAAATTCCACTTGTGATTGAGAATTAGGTATCACATAGTCGGCCATACGATATAACTGGAATTGTATCTTTTCTTTTCGTCCAATAAATTGCGTGGTATTCCGTTCACTAACGATTAATCGAAAATTTACTCCTATCAATTTTAACATACAACCAATAATAGCGGGACCTGGTTTATATGCTATCATACAGTCATATTTCTTCTTTCTAACTTGGTTCCTAACAGCCAACAGTTTAGATAATTTATTAGCACTTGCATGAAGCCTTATAACATTGAGATTATTATTCTTTATTTCATCCGTCATGAAATCATGATAATCATAGGTAACAAGGTCAACTATGCAATTCTTTTTCTGTAACAGAATCGCAAGCCCTATCATCTGGCGTTCTGCGCCACCAAAACCAAGTCGATCTATCAAACAAATTACACTCTTCATTATTAATAGAAGTTACGTTATTAATAATTTACTGGGAGCATATCCTTAAAACTTCGGTAATTCCAACAACTTCCCTAATCGCTCATCCCAATCACCTGCAAATGGCTTAAAACCTGCCCAGTCATAAAAAGTACATTCACCAAAGGTTAAACGGCCATTAACATTGAAGAAATCTATTCTCACAAAAGGAATATCCTGAGACAGAATGGAAGAGATTTCTTTCATTTTCTCAAAGTTTGCTGGTTTTTCATACTCAGGTATAGTTCTTTCATAACCGTGATTAATATTCACCGGTTTAAAATCCATATCATAAAAGTTCTCCTTAATTACGGTCCCTTTATTTGTTATATACATATAATAGGGCTTTCCATTAAAACACCAGAATTTATAATCGTGTATTTCGTGACCAGTCCCTTCGTCAAGGTATTCTTCTGCCAAAATACATGGCTCTATATGCTTATAACCCCACTCGCGTGAAGACCAGTACCAATTCTTTTTGGCTATTTTTCTTGCAGAGAAACGGTTCTTTAATGTCAACATATCAATCCCTTTAGATTGGTCTATTTTAATTCCCCCTCCGCTATCTTGATTTGATTTCAAAAAGAATACTCTTGGTAACTCTGTGAAATCTATATCCTCTACTTTCTTCCAATGGCCGTAGCATGGTAGGACATATTCGGCACCAACTTTCTTGGCCACCCATTGTTTTACCCAATACTTGTCAGCCATCAATGTCATTTGTGGATTGTGATAATAGAGTTTTAACCAATTCATCTTTTCGTTAAAAGTTTGTGGCTTATCTAAATTAATATCCTTGCCAAACCACAACTTATACTTCAAACGAATATACTTTTCATCACTGAAAAAGCGGGAATATCTTTTCAATAGCATATTCCAAAGATTTCTCCGGTCATTGAATACCAATTCAATTCTTTCAAAAAATCTACTCATATGATAATTTATTATTAATATACAATCTTAACGGGATAGTTCACAAATTTTATTATAAAAATACCAGATAAAAAGTGCAATAATAATATAGAAAGATCCTAGCGCCATATCATACAAAAGATTATAATTAACTAATCTTATAGCGAGCATAGACATAGCTGCATAGATAACTATACTGAATAAATCAGCATGTCGCTTATGCCACAAATCTATCTTTTTAATTAACCACCCCCAAAACAATGGCAATATAACTGGCCCTATTAGTCCTAAATCATAAACCATAGTAGTTATAAAATCCGTTGGGGTTTGCCCTCTTGAATTTGCAGATGCAAATTGTAATGTATTATAATTCCACACATTAACGATGTCATCAGGTTTATAAGAGGTTGGAAGCCACGCATATAAACCCTGTCGAATATCTTCAAGTAATAAGTAAGGGCAATTACCATTTAGTGCTTTATTTACCGCATGCTGACCAGAAGAATAAATATATCCAAATTCGACACCTAGAACTTCCAAAAAGCTCTTACCGCCTGAATCGCTATTAATAACTTCACCTGATTTAATATATGTAGTGATGGTATCAAGAACTAGTATAAAACCGAAAATCATCAAAAAAAGAATTCCTACATATTTAAGCTTTTTTTTATCGAATCCTTTCATCTCAAAAGAGTTCGTAGCTAACAATATAAGAATAAGAAAAAAGACAGCAAAAGCCATTCGTCCATCATTAGCTAGAAGATATAGAATCGATAGAAAAAAGGAAATGAAAAATAAGACAGTATTTAGTACTTTTTTATAATGCAATTTCCATAAAGACAAAAACAAATATGTAGAAAGATTAACTAATGCTACTGGATGCTTAAAAAAAGCATAACTATTAGTCACATCAGACAAACCAGAGCGAACTAACGAACTAACTATAATAAGATTAAAAATTCCATCGTACGCCATACTCCATAAATACATACAGACAGAACCAATCAATAAAAAAAGTATCGCCACAGCCTCTACTCTACCTTTATGATCAACTCTTAAGACTTGTTTTGAAGAGCCTTTTGTTATTCCATAAGCTAAGGCACAAACAAAATAAGCAATAAAAGAAAGAAAAATCCAAACATAAAAAGAATCTATTCTCTGTCCTTCGAAATGTACTTTATAATCATCATGTTCAGTTATATTTAAGCCTCCATAATAATATGAAAGTAATATAACACAAGGCATTAAACCATATGTCACTGCGTACATCAATGAAAAAAAATCAAACGCACACAACGATGATGAATTTACTAACCTTTTATATGTTATTCTAAACAACAATATAAAAAATAAAGCACATACAATTGAAACAAAAAACATCATATATATATGGATATCTTAGACAATAGTTTTATTTAGCTCGCAGGAAATCTTCCTTGCTTTAATCAACCTATAAACTAATTCAACAAAATATGAGCCTATCGCTATTACTACAAAAGACATAACATTATTAAGATTATTTGTTATCCCAAAAAATGCAAGAAATAATAAATAAAAAATTGTGGTAATAATTATGCTATAGAACATATACTTATTATATCCAAATGCAACAAACATATTAGTAGCAATGGTATAGCTAATTGATAATATTACTGGAGCTAGGAGCATGACTCTTATCGGGAGTAAATCTACACTCTCATGAAGAAAGAAAAATGCAATTTGCTCTAAAAAAATATTAGCTACAACAAAAATCAAAAGTGTTACTGAGAAGCAAAAGGCTATTAATAATTTCAACTTCCTCAAATTCTTCTCTTTCGCAAAACGAGGAAACAAAACCGTATTGATTATTGAATACGGTTTATCAAATATATTCATCAGTTTTACACCTAGGTCATATACCACAACTTCAGACATCCCGATAAAACTGCCTATTAGAAAATAATTAAATTTATCTTTTATTGTACTAACAATATTCGTAGCAAATATTGGCGAAGAATCTTTCAAATAATAAAGAGACTCTTTGATGGATGGGCGAACTAATTTAATTTTCATGACTCCAAAAATCTGATATAAGGATATCACTCCACCAAGTAAAAAACCGATAGAATAAATAACCGGCACCCAAAGGACATCATCTTCATTTTTTACAATAATAAAAATAAGACAGACCATTACCAGTTTAGTAGAGGCATTTATAATGGATGTCAATTTCATCTTTTCTAAACCCTGGAAAAAAAACTGAGGGAAAAGTAAATCATTTGTAGCAAACCCATATGTTAGAATAAAAAGCCAGATATTTTCTCTAAATGCTGGTACGACATAACAAATAATGAGATAGACAAAAAAAACTATAAAAAATAGTGATAGCCTTATCGCTAAAACATTACTCAATATCTTGGATAATTCATAAGGTGATTCTCGATTTATTGAAACATGTTTTGGACATACGTAGTTAGTACCGAAATCAATAATTAGAGATGCATAACTGACCAACATTTGGGCAGTAAGTACTACACCGTATAATTCTCGACCTAACACTCTAACCAAATATGGATATGCTATTAGAGGATATATTAAGAGAAAGAATTGCAAGAAAAACATGTATGACATGTTCTCTATCAATAATTTATTATTACTAACAACACTCCTAATTTTATTTTTCATAATAACATAATTAGCTCATCCAATGCTCATACCACATCTGCAGTTGGAGTATTCTCCATAAATTAGTTGCTGTATCATCTGGGTACTTGCTGTATTCGACTTTAGCCTTTTCTACAAATGCTTCACTTAGTACACCATATTTCTTAATAGTATCTGCTGCTAAAAAATATTCTACATATTCATTCAAACCATCATGCAACCATCGAGAAATAGGTGCTCCAAAACCCGTCTTGGGCTTATCAACAAACTTTTTAGGCACGTATTTATAGACAATATCCTTAAGTATTCTCTTTTTTATGCCATCTGAGAATTTGTAATCATCAGGAAGCAGAGCCGCAAATTCAACAATTCGATGATCCAATAAAGGATTCCTGCCCTCAAGGGATGTTGACATTGTCGATCTATCTACTTTAACTAACACATCATCTTGCATATACTGAATATAATCAGCATATAACAATCTTGACATCAGCGTCATTTCTTCATTGGGCTCATTATATACCGTTGACAATTCATCTACTTTTTTCGTAAGATAGTCTCCATCATATTTAGTAAAAACGTGAGTGTGTATGGACTCGGACAAATAAGAAGATGCAAGTCTATCAGACTTCAAAACATCAGAAAAAACAACTATACGTCGTTGTGATATGGGATCTGACACAAGACTTGTCAGATGACTAGTCACATGACCAATTGGCTTCCGGAGCGTGTCTGGCACTTTGTTAATCAAGTGCAGCCCTTTTAGGTAGGATGCGTAGCTATTATATCCCGCAAATATTTCATCACCTCCGTCCGCAGACAACGCCACCTTCACATGCTGGCGTGCCATCCTACTTACGAGAATTGTTGGTATAGCGCTATTGTCTGCAAATGGCTCGTCATAATAATAAGGTAAATCCTTGATAATGCCTATGGCATCTGCCTCACTACAATAGTGTTCGGTATGGTCGGTCCCAAGATACGAAGCAATCTCCTTTGCCATCGGGGCCTCATTATTCCCTGTCTCAAAACCTATTGTAAATGTTCTCAATTTGTCAGTCATGTTTGACTGAAGTAATGCAGCTACACAAGTGGAATCAAAACCTGCACTTAGAAACACGCCAACAGGCACATCTGAAACCATTCGATACTTAAAAGCAGAAGTCAATATTTGTTCGGTTTGATCAAGTGCTTCTTCGTATGAGATATCCAATTTCGGTTTGAGATAGAACTGTTTTAAATCCCAGTATCTGGTTACATTGTATTCCTTTTTGACTAAGTCAAACTTTAAGTAAGAGCCCTGAGTTAGCTTATGAGCGTTTTGGAAAACACAATATGGTGTCGGTATATAACCATATCTAATATAAAGTTGTAGAGCATTAAAATCCAGCTCTTTTTTAAATAAAGGATTCTGATGGAATGCCTTTAATTCAGAGCCGAAAATAAAAACATTCTTATCAAAATAGTAATACAATGGCTTTACGCCCGCTCTATCTCTAAAAATTGTGACAGTCTGTTTATCTGAATCATAAATAGCAAAGGCAAACATTCCAATAAAACGGCTGACACAACTAGCCCCCCACTCCTTATATGAATGAAGAATAACTTCCGTGTCTGAATTTGTCTTAAAAGAATGCCCTAAAGCACTTAATTCTTTCTTTATTCCTCTATAGTTATAAATCTCGCCATTAAATACAATGGTAAGATTGCCAAAGGACATAGGTTGCCTACCATTATCTGAAATATCGATAATGGAAAGTCTTGCATGACCCAAGAACACCTGATGTTCCTGATCCTCAAAATATCCTTGAGAATCTGGACCTCTATGGTGAAGAGTATTCACCATGTTCTTGAGAACAGAAGGATCCTGTTTATTTTTACTTATATTTATATATCCACAAATTCCACACATAACAAACTCTTCTTATATATCAGCCACCTGACTGGTCAGCTTATCGATAGACTTCAGCAGGTTTGTCTGAGTCTTTACATCCTGCTTATGGGTATCCCTCAGTTCCTTCACAATATCCTTCAGTTCCTGGTTCTCCTGAGCCCTATCATCCTCGCGCTTAACAAGGAAGTAGTATTGGGCTCTGCTCGAGCCTACTCACGCTCGACATACTGAAAGTAAACTTTCGTCTGTTCTCGCTTAATCGTAGCCTTCTGTCTCGTCTACCTCCTTCTGGGCGATATTCAGTTTATTCTGTTATTAATAACCTTCTGGATTATTCTTTTGCCAGTTCCAACTATCACGACACATCTCTTCTATGCCGTATTGGGACTCCCAACCAAGCTCCTTCTTAGCCTTGGCAGGATCACAATAGCATGTTGCTATATCGCCTGGTCTGCGAGGCTTGATAACATATGGAACATTGACTCCATTGACCTTCATGAAAGCATTCACCACATCAAGGACACTATATCCATGACCTGTACCAAGGTTGTATATGCCTAAACCACATTTGCTTTCTATTGCTTTTAACGCAGCAACATGACCTGAAGCCAAATCACAAACATGGATATAGTCTCTGACGCCAGTACCGTCAGGTGTATCGTAGTCATTACCAAAGATGCCAAGCTCTTTACGGATACCTACTGCGGTCTGAGTGATATAAGGCATCAAATTATTAGGTATGCCATTTGGATTCTCACCAATCATACCACTCTGATGAGCACCAATAGGATTAAAATAACGTAGCAATACAACATTCCATTCTGGATCTGCCTTCTGAACGTCCATCAAAACTTCCTCAAGCATACTCTTGGTTTGGCCGTATGGATTGGTACAATGACCCTTGGGGCATTCCTCTGTGATAGGAATGACAGCAGGGTCACCATAGACTGTTGCAGAGCTACTAAAGATGATGTTCTTGCAACCATGCTGACGCATCACATCCAAAAGAATGAATGTGCCAGTCATATTATTATGATAGTACTCCAAGGGCTTTGCAACCGACTCACCCACTGCTTTCAATCCTGCAAAATGAATAACTGTATCGAATTTATTCTCATCGAAGACCTTCGATAGTGCATCCTTTTCGCGAACATCAACCTCGTAAAAGGGTATCTCCTTGCCAATAATCTTTGCTACACGTCGCAAAGATTCTGGATTACTATTCACCAGGTTGTCCACCACGACAACGCTATGTCCAGCCTTATCAAGTTCTATTATTGTATGACTACCGATGTAGCCTGCACCACCTGTTAAGAGTATATTCATCATTATTTAATATTGTTCTGACTGGCAGTATCGAACTGCATCGTCTTGCGATCACCTGTGCAGTCAGAATCCGTTTGCTCTAAAGAAGATTGTCCTTCTCTATATCCTTGAAATATCTATAGGTATCTACCTTCAACTCTCCACATGCTGCATCGTCTGCCACGATGATAGCATGGGGATGCATCTGCAAGCAACTGATAGTCCACATGTGATTAACAGGCTCTTCAACACCATGACGAAGGGCGCGGGCCTTGTTATGGCCATTCACCATGATCATTACTTGCTTGGCGTCCATGACCGTACCGACTCCGACGGTCAGAGCTGTCTTAGGTACTAAATCTACATTATTGTCAAAAAAACGACTATTAGCAATAACGGTGTCCGTTGTCAGCGTTTTCTGACGTGTGCGGCTCTGCAAGCTGGAGCCTGGCTCGTTGAAGGCGATGTGGCCGTCGGGACCGATACCGCCCATGAACAGGTCGATGCCTCCTGCAGCCTCTATGGCTTTCTCGTAGTTCTCGCACTCTGCCTTTAGATTATTGGCATTGCCGTTTAGAATGTG
>JAEEGL011783906.1_pt1 | contig 13519 bp, 14 predicted proteins | sample 9134231 | NCBI WGS metagenome assembly JAEEGL01 (sample SAMN16246548, study PRJNA631951) | gut metagenome | biome: gut microbiome; feature: rumen; material: fiber-attached | host: Bos | place: Iran: Karaj | collected 2018-10
GATTTTGAGCGCAATTTGTTTTTCGTCTTCGTTTACCTTTTCATCCGGACAAACAGCACTCATGCCTGCAGTTACAAGAGCGGGAGTATTTGGCATAATACGAATAATACTTATTTTACCGAGAATATTTTTTATTGTTGAAATTGAAATACCTGCTGCAATTGAAAGAACGAGTTGTTCTTCTTTTAAAACAGGTTTAATTTCTTTTAAAACATCACATAAAACAAAAGGTTTAACGGCAAAAAGAATGACATCAGTATTTTTAACGACATCAGTATTTGAAGAACAAATATTGACATTATATTCTTTCTTTAAAATTTCGAGTGCCTGAGGATTTTTATCCGAAATAAAAATATTTTCGGCATCAAAAACTTTTGACTTCAAAACACCTTTAAGAATAGCCGTAGCCATTTTTCCGGCACCAATGAAACCTAATTTTTTATTCATAATCGTTAACCTTTATTTTGAATGATGATTGACATTTGATTATGTCTTTTTTACTATGATACAAGCAAGAAAAATATTATTCAAGGAGAAATAAAATGAAACGCACACTTGAAGGAACAAAGAGAAAAAGACAAAATACAAGCGGTTTTAGAGCAAGAATGGCTACTGACGGCGGACGTGAAGTTATCAACAGAAGACGTGCTAAAGGTCGTCATAAATTAGCTATTACCCAAAAAGAAAGAGCTTAATTATTTTTGTTTAAAAGAATATAAAATGGCTTGCAGCATTTTGTTTCAAGCCATTTTTTAGCGTAAAAGAGAACTATGCTGAAAAAGAGATACAGATTAAAAAGTAATAACGCATTCAATGCCACATATAAGATTAACAATTTTGTATGTGACGAAAATATGTTCGTATATTTGGGAAAAGAAAAAACTGATTTTTCTGTCCCTACAAAAGCAGGATTTGTCGTAAGCAAAAAAATACATAAAAGAGCAGTTAAGCGCAACAGAATAAAAAGACTTATGAGAGAAGCATACCGTCTTATGCTGAAAAACGGAGATAATACATTCATTGAAAGTAAACTTTCAATTATTTTTGTCGGGAGAAAAGGTGCTTTAAATTCTGACTTCGAAGGCATCAAAACATCACTCAATTCACTATTAAAAAAATTAAACAAATAATAAAATCAAATTTAAAATTCAAGTATTTGTAAATCTTTTTAAAATATTGTTTATATTCGTACATATTTTGTGATTTTGAATTTGATTTATGATAGATTAAAGATATTCCGAGCAGGTTAGATTGTTAAGTTATTAAATATAATAAAAAAAGGAATAGAAGAGAAAACCACATCGGGAGTTGAACAGAACACACAGTTTAGGAGATTTAAAAGTATGCCTGAATACTTAAGCAAGGAAGAGATACGTAAGTGGAGAAGTTCATTAGAGCGTATAACATTAGAAGAATACGCAGCTAGATTAGGGAAGGTTATTCAAGACGAAAAAGATACAGATGATATGGTAGATAAGGTTATGCAGCGTTCATTGAACTCTATGTCAACCGAAAGCTATCCTGTCAGAAATGAAGAAATAAAATCAATTACCCTCCGTGCTTTCAGAGTGGAAAAAGAAGTTGCAGCACCAAAACCTGCAGTTAAAAAAGAAGCTCCGACACCTCAGAAGAAAGCACCTCAGCCAAAAGCTGAAAAACCATTAAAGGTCGAAATAGTAAATAACTCAAATGAAGAAATGCCGATTTCGTTCAATAAAGCATTGACTCAGCGTGAACAATTGATTTTTGACCATTTCTATGAAAACAGAAATAAAATTGTTTATGCAAAAGACTTGGCTAAAATTCTTGATTTGCCAAGAGATTATGTATATAAATATATCAAAAATCTCAGAAGCAAACTGAACGAAGATATTTTGCGCAACGCAGACAACGGCGGTTATTTACTTAAAGTCTAATTTTTTAAACTATGCAAGACCGTAAAAAGATTAAAGTAGCCTTTCCGCATATGGGTTTTATCTATATTGCATGGGCTTCTGCACTCAGAAAAGTCGGTGTTGAGCCTTTTATTCCTCCAATGACAAACAAAAAGACTCTCTCTTTGGGCATTAAATATAGCCCGGAGTCTATTTGTCTGCCTTATAAACTTATCTTAGGAAATTTTATTGAGGCAATCGAAGGCGGTACTGACTACGTTGCAATGATTTGTTCTCCGGGTATTTGCCGTTTAGGCGAATACGGACAAAGCATTTGCTCAGTTTTAAAAGACTTGGGTTATGAAGACAAATATGTCGAACTAAATCTTTATGACGGTTTTAAGGGTATGTTCAGATTTTTAAGACAGGTTGCCCCCAAAAGCAGCCTGCTTGATATTGTTCTGGCAATTAATATTACCATTAGGAAAGTATTTGTTTTAGACAGAATTCAAAACATCTTTTCTTTCTATAGAGCAAGAGAAATCCATCAAAATGACAGTGAAAAAATCTATAAAGATGTTTTAAATCTCATTTTTGAAGCAGACACAATCAAACAGCTCAAAAAAGCTGAAAAGCAGGCAAAAGAAATGTTTGCAAAAATTGAAATTGACAAAAAAAGAGAGATTTTGAATGTTGACATCACAGGAGAAATTTTCCTAGTACAGGATCCCTTTTCAAATCAGGACATTGAAAAAGAGCTTGGCAAACTTGGAGTACAAACGAGAAGAAGCCTCACTGTTTCAAGTTTTCTTAAAGATGCAATAATTCCAAAGATGTTCAGAAAAGGTGAAACCCACCTTGAAAGAGCGACAAGAATGGCAAGACCTTATCTGATGAGAGATATAGGCGGTGATGCGCTTGAATCTGTCAGCGATGTTGCTTATGCAAATGAACGTGGAATAGACGGAATAATACACGTTTCACCATTTACTTGTATGCCTGAAATTATGTCACAAAATATCTTTCCAAAAATGAGAGAAGATTGCGAAATTCCTATATTATCTTTAATTATGGACGAACAATCAGGCAAAGCAGGATATATCACAAGACTTGAGGCTTTTGTTGATTTAATGAGAAGAAAAAAGCACTACAACCAAGCACAGAGAAAAAAATTATAAATATTATAAATATATTCCGCTTATTTTGTTGTATCAATAGTTACATTCGGATTCTGACAAGCCGCAGTGTATGCAGCGAGCAATTGTTCCAAGGATAAACTTTTAGGTTTAATTTCAATAGTGCAGCCTTTATTATTTTTACGATCATATACATGAATATGCTCTTTACTAATTTCATCAATACAGTCAGTATCAATTGATACAGTTCCGAAACCGACTTGCACACCCGAATCGCCTCTCTTATCAAATCTCTTACCATATATACCACGCCAATCACTCATAGGAGTTCCATATAGCGTCATTCTCCCACCAAAAGAAACATTATTTATTCCTGAAATATTCATTAAAACTTCTCCTTATTTTAAATTACGTTATGTTATAAAAACACTCAAACATTTTTTTTCTAAAAAGAAACCACAAAATTTACCTTTCTTAATAATAAAATTTAAAAAATATGTTTAAAAAAACTTGCTTTTAGATTAAAATATAGAAACAAAGAGGAAGAGAAATTGAGCGAAAATTTTAAAGGTCTTGATAATCTTGATAAAACCGTAAGAAAGTCTGCCGTCATTCAGGAAAGAATGGGGCTGATTTCTTCATATATGTACCAACAATTTTTAGACTACAAACAATCAAGCACCAATATGCTTGAAGCTTTTGATAAAATTGCAGAAAATGCCTCAATGACAATTGATTATTTCAAACAATCATTTGCATCAAGAGGAATGCCAACACAAAATATTTCTATTGAACACGATAAAACTATACACTATATCGGTTTAAACATTCTTTGGCACAAATTAGGATTTGTTACGAGCTATAATGATAAGCCCAAAGCTCTTTTAAGAGATGACGGAAATCGTCTTATCACTTCAAGAATTACAGCCTTCAGAGGTTCATTCAACGATATTTCTGCCCAAACACCTGAAGAATTTATGGGGAAACTGTTAGAACTTGAAGTTGCATCATTGTACATCCCTTCTGACAAAACAGTAAGTGCAATAATAAAAATCAAACACCTTGGTGACAAGGAATTTAGAATTAATCAAATGGATGCCCCGAGAGAATTTTTATTAAAAGTCGTTGAAATAATTTGCGGTGGCGGAGATTACCACGAAGAAAGCTTCAGAAAAACCATAAGTATTTGAGGTTTTGAAGAATGGAAGTAAAAAATATTATCCAACATTCTTCTTTTTCTATAACATTTTCTCTTCTGGTGTGTTTATTCTCTATGTTTCTGCTATCTTCTTGCGGATATATTTTCCATTTAACAATAAATGTATTTTATTTTCCTCTAAGCATAATTATAAGCCAATTTGTGCTTTATTATTTACTTAAAAAGAAATATAAATTAACAACTAAAACTTTTATTATAAATTCTCTCATTTTCTTTTTAATAATATTACTATCCTATGCTATTGCATTAATTACTTATGATTATTCCTATGATGGCAGAAGTTACCATCAAGCAGGAATTATGCTTCTGTCTCAAGGTTGGAATCCTGTTTATGATAATTTTATAGAATTTGTTCAAAAGAATTATCCCACAAAGCTTTACCATCTTCTTTGGATTGAAAACTATACCAAATTTGCAGAAACAATTCAATCAAATATCTTTGTCTTTTTCAAAGAAATTGAAGCCGCAAAAATGACACATTATATCTCAGCAGCAATGCTCTTTTTATATTCATTTTATGTTTTCGGAAAAGAATCATTCTCTAAAATTAACCTCTTTTGGAGAATTGTTTTATCTCTTATATTGGTCATAAATCCGATTTTTGTTGCTCAAGCATTAACATATTACATTGATTTATATACATACATATTTTTTATGTTAATTCTATTTGCAATAATTGATATGGAAACATCAGAAGAAGAGACACTTCCTCTGTTAATTATTATTATGAGTGCCGTTTGTTTGTTGAATATAAAATTTTGGGGATATATCTATTTTTGCACTGCAATCTTTGTTTATTCCTGCTACTTACTCACTCAAAAACAGTTCACAAAAATAAAAAAAATATTTATAAGTTCTTTTATAATTTTAATTTTAGTTTCGATTACCGGACTAAATCCATACCTAACAAATCTCAAACAAGGCAGAAATATTATTTATCCAGTTCTTGGAAGTGATGAAGGTAAATGGGTAATGGATATAAATATCCCCAAATCATTCTCAGGGAAAAATTACCTCCATTTATTCTTGCTTTCAACCTTTTCACAAGTTGATAATTTCAGATTAATGGACCAAAGAACACATCAACTAAAAGTTCCTTTTACAATAAATTCGAATGAATTCCAATTTTTGAGATCAAGTGATACACGTATTTGTGGTTTTGGAATTTATTGGAGCGGAATTTTACTACTTGCGTTGCTTTTAGCAATATTTATAAATTATAAAAAACAAAAAATTTATACACTAATATTTTTAATTCTGCTGTTTAACCTGTTATTTCAGCCATTTCCATGGTGGGCAAGATATATCCCTCAGCTCTGGGCTTTCCCAGTATTTGTTGTCTTATACTTTTTATCCGAAGAAAATATCATATCAACAAAAGGAATTATCGCATTATTTATAACTACTTTTATGTTTTTCAACGTAACAATTCAGACATATCAAGTTTGCAAACAAGAAAAAGCATACAAAAAGTTTATGAATTATGTTCTTTCTTCATTAATTCAATATAACAAAACAGTCCAAATATATACAATCTATGATTGGTCAATCATTGAAAAACTTAGAGAAAACGGAATAAAGACAGAATTTGTATCCGACAAATATTTTGAAGAAAACGGAGAACAATTTGAATTAGTTGTTCCGCAATTAGAAGGTAATATGTACTGGAAGTTTAAGGAATAATTTATTTCTAAAAGATTATTGGCAATTCTGCGTTTCTGTAATACACTTTTAATATGAAATATATTGAGAATGTAAGAAATTTTTGCATAATTGCGCATATTGACCACGGTAAATCAACTTTGGCAGACAGACTTCTTGAAAAGACAGGAACAATTGCCGAAAGAGATATGCAGGACCAACTATTAGACAGCATGGATATTGAGCGTGAAAGAGGAATCACGATTAAGCTCAATGCAGCAAGGATGAACTATACTGCACAAGACGGCAGAGAATATACTCTAAACCTCATTGATACACCGGGACACGTTGATTTTTCCTATGAAGTTTCCCGCTCTCTTGCAGCCTGTGAAGGAGCGCTTTTGATTGTTGACGCTACACAGGGAGTTGAAGCCCAGACACTTTCAAATGTTTATATGGCAATTGAACAAAACCTCGAAATAATTCCTGTCATAAATAAAATTGACCTTCCATCAGCTGATGTTGAAAGAGTTAAACAGGAAATTGAAGAAATTTTGGGCATAGATGCTTCAATTGCAATTCCCGTTAGCGCAAAAGAAGGAACAGGAATTGAAGATGTTCTTGAAGCAATAGTTAAATATGTTCCACCGCCGGAAGATACATCAAATAAACCGTTAAGAGCTTTAGTTTTTGACAGCGTATATGACCAATATTTAGGAACACTTTGTTTTTGCAAAGTTGTAGATGGTCATGTCAAAATAGGCGACAAAGTTAAGTTTATGGCATCAGGGAAAGAATATGAAATAGTAGAACTCGGCTATCTTAACCCTAAAAGAGTTCCTGTTAAACGTTTAAATACAGGCGATGTCGGATATATAGGCTGTTCAATCAAAGAAGTTGCAAGATTTGTAGGTGATACAGTCACTCTTTCTGAAGGCGGCGCCGAAGAACCTCTTGAAGGGTATAAAGAAGCACTGCCTATGGTATTTTCAGGTATGTATCCTGTTGATAATGACCAGTATCAGGATTTAAAAGAGGCACTTGAAAGGTTAAAACTGAACGATTCAAGTATAACCTTTGAGCCTGAGACATCTTCTGCACTTGGTTTTGGTTTTAGATGCGGTTTCTTGGGTATGCTTCATATGGAAATAGCACAGGAAAGGCTTGAGAGAGAATATAATCTTTCACTTGTTACAACTGCTCCAAGTGTAATTTACAAGGTGCATAAGACAAACGGTGAAGTTGTTGAGATTGATAACCCAGCAAATCTTCCTGATGCACAGTATAGAGAATATATTGAAGAACCCTATGTCAGAGTGAACATAATAACTCCAAACACCTATGTCGGCTCATTAATGGAGCTTGCACAGGATAAACGTGGAATTTTTGTTAATATGGCATACCTTGACAAAATCAGGGTTAATCTTGAATATATTATTCCGTTAAGCGAAGTTATCACTGATTTTTACGACCAGTTAAAATCAAGGTCAAAAGGATATGCAAGTCTTGACTATGAATTTTGTGATTACAGAAGGTCAAATCTTGTAAAACTTGATATAATGCTTGCAGGAGAAGTCGTTGATGCACTAAGTGCAATTGTCCACAATGATTCTGCCTTTTATGTAGGTCAAAAACTGACTGCAAAATTAAAAGATATCATTCCACGCCAGTTGTTTGAAGTTCCTATTCAGGCTGCAATAGGCGGAAGAATTATCGCAAGAACGAATATTAAAGCACTAAGAAAGAATGTTTTAGATAAGTGCTATGGTGGGGATATTACAAGAAAAAGAAAGCTGCTGGAAAAACAGAAAAAAGGTAAAAAGCGTATGAAATCCGTCGGACGGGTCGAAGTCCCACAGGAAGCATTTATGGCGGTTTTAAGTCTTAATGATGATTAGTTTATTATAAATACAGGGGTTAAAATATGTCAGGTAACAAAGCGTTAGTTATGATTTTAGCAGGCGGTGAAGGAAGAAGACTTTACCCTCTGACGAGAGACCGTGCAAAACCGGCAGTTCCCTTCGGGGGAAGGTACAGAATTATTGACTTTGTAATCAATAATTTCATCAATTCAGGGTTTTATAAAATTAAAATTCTGACTCAATACAAATCAGACTCTCTTAATCTTCATATTTCAAGAGGTTGGCCGATGTCCCCGATTTTGGGACAATATATAGACCTTGTACCTGCCCAGATGAGAATTGACGGACATTGGTATAAAGGCACGGCTGATGCTGTTTTTCAGAATTTAACGCATATCTACGATGAGCCGACAGATCAGGTTTGCGTATTTGGCGGCGACCATATTTATATTATGGACGTTGAACAGATGTATAACTACCATATTGAACACGGTGCAGACCTCACAATTTCGGCTATTCCCGTTCCCAAAGAACAAGCAAGAGAATTCGGCGTTATTGAAGTTGATGAAAACTGGAGATTAGTCGGTTTTGAAGAAAAGCCCGAAAACCCGAAAACTATGCCGAATAACTCCGAAATGTGCTTAATTTCAATGGGTAACTATATTTTTGAACGTCAGGTTTTGATAGATGAAGTCACAAAAGATTCTGTTGACGAAAATTCAAAACACGATTTTGGCAAAAATATAATTCCAAATATGCTGAAAGAAGGCAAAAAAGTTTATATATATGATTTTGCACAGAACAAATGTCTTGAAAACAACTACTGGAGAGATGTAGGAAGTGTTGACAGTTATTGGCAGGCAAATATGGACTTGCTTGAATATACACCTGAATTAAACTTATATTCGACAAAATGGCCTTTGAGAACATTTAATTACAACTATCCTCCGGCTAAATTCATTTGGGAAGAAGGCGAAAGAATAGGTATGGCAACAAATTCACTCGTATCAGAAGGCTGTATTATTTCAGGAGGAAGTATTTCAAAGTGCGTTCTTTCACCGAAAGTCAGAATTAACAGTTTTTCAAATGTTGTTCAGTCAATATTAATGGAAAACGTAAATGTCGGAAGATATTGCGACATAAGAAAAGCAATTATTGATAAAAACGTTGATATTCCGCCATATACACAAATCGGTATAAACAGAGAAGAGGATTTGGAAAGAGGTTTTGTTGTCTCGGAAGGCGGAGTAGTCGTTGTCCCCAAAGGAGCTAAATTATGAGAAAAACTGCAATAATATTAATAATTTCACTGTTGATAGTATGCGTAGGCGGATATTTTGCCTTTGCAAAGTTTACAGGTGTGAAGAAACCGACAAAACCTTCAGAATATCAACTCGGAATATCTATGGAAGCAGCCTTAAAAACACCTGACAGACCTATTTTAGCGATGTTTTATGCCGACTGGTGTACATATTGTATGAAGTTTATGCCGACAATGAAAAGACTTTCCGAACAATATAGAGACAAATATAATTTTGTTATGATTGATTCTGAAGACAAAGACAATATTAATCTTGTTAAAGATTACAGAATAGGCGGTTTCCCGACTTTATACATCATTGACCCTGAAATAGACAACAGAATTTCAATTCCTATTTCAAGTTATCAAAGCATTGATTTTATGAAAGAAGACCTTGACAGGTATTTAAGAGTTAAAAAATTAATGAAGTGTGAAACAAAAAACGAAGAATAAATGTTAAAAGAGAAGTTTCAAAGCTTCTCTTTTTTCTTGTTTAAAAATATTAAAATAGAAAGTTTAAAAGTAGAAATACAGATGTTTGTGTGGTATAAATTTTTTAGGGAGACGGAGTATTGAATCAAAAGGTAATAATAGTCTTATCTTGTTTTATTTTTTCGCAAAGCGCTTATGCGCTTGATTTAAACTTGAAAAAAGTACCCGCTCCTATGCCCAAAAGTGCAATAATTACAAAAACTAATACTACTTCTTCAGCATCATCAACAACAAAAAATGTTGAAGAATATAAGCTTGATTTAAAAGATAATGAGCGCAACAAGCTTATGCTGACACCTGAAAACACATACCAAAAAGATGAAATGATTTTAAAAGACATTCAGATTATGCAGGAATTGATTTCAGAGCAGCAAAAAGATGAAATCAAGGACATTGAACTTCTTTGGGATTCAACGGTCAACAATAACGAACTGATTAAGTTTACACTGAATAAACTCAATATGCCAGAAAGTCAGAAGAGACTTCATTCTTCGATTATGGCAAAGAGTTTATCAGCTCTGATTTATGGTGCAAGCTTTCTCCCGACATTTATGGGTGCTGATGCGTTGCTTCAATCAGCAGCCTTTACATCAGGCAGACTCGCTAATAACTATTTGAATAAAGGAAGCGCCGCACAAGAGCAAATGACACTGACGGATACAGAGTTAATTCAACTTGCGGGAACGATTGAGGATCTCCAAGACATCATAATATCAACGTATTACAACTATAAAGGTACATTAAACAAACTTAAAGACACAAGAAATAAGCTGCTTTTATATAACAAAAACTATTCACAAGCACTTAAAAATAATGATAATGTTGAAATTGCGGTATCATCAGCGCTCTATGAAGATACAATGCTTGAAGAACTAAGGCTTGAAGAAGAAGCAAAAAAATATTCACTTGAACTTGAACGTCTTGCCGGCAAAAAGGCCGTAGATGATTTAATTCTCTCTCAATATGCCTTGGATAATAAATTGTTTAATGATAAGTCATTTAAAAAGGAATAGAGAATGAAAAGATTTAAGTTATTTTTAATATTCATATTCCTGTTAAACATAGCTTCAGCAGAAACTCTTAATGACTTAACAGAGCCAAAACGTCCTATGTATCGTCTTGGTACATCTTATGACGTTGAAAAAGAATACAAAGTAACGGATTTAACAACAAAGAAATCGGAAGTAAGCGCATATTATGACAAAAATACAGTTAAAAACAGAACTTATGCTGATTCTTCACTGAAAGACATTTCAAAAGAAGTCGGGCAGATGCTCACTATCGACAAAGAGGAAATGTTAGGAGATATTCAAATTTTATGGATGGGTGCAGCCACAAAGAGCGAAACCATTAAATTTGCACTCTATAAACTTTCAAACCCTGATGAAGATAAGCCTAAAGATTCTATTGTCAAAAAAATAATTAAGCCTCTTTCAACCGTATCATCAATAGCAGGTGCAGGCCTTTCTGACCCAATCAGCGCAACGACAGCTTTAATAAGCGGTCATCTGCTCAATTCACTTTCATTTAATGATAAAGATTTAAACTACAAATATACAAAAGTCACGGATTCGGACATGATTGTTCTTCTCAACAAGGTTGAAAACCTTCAGAGGAAACTCATTGAAGAATATATGGACTATATGACAGTTTATAAAATGCTCAGAATGGAAGAAGAAAACGTCAAGAAAAGAGAAGCCAGATATAATGCTGCTCAAAACTATGCAACAAAAGAACAGCTGCTTGTTCTTGATGCTTTTTACAGAACTGCACTTGATAACAAGAAAAAACTCGAGTTTGAATTCTTCTCACGCAGAGCTACCCTGGAACAACTCGCAGGTCCTGAAGCTATGCAGGAATTTGAAGTTAACCTGATTAAAAGAACTAAAGGTAATAAAGCGTAAAAAAACGAGGTTTTAAAACCTCGTTTTTTTGTTTAAAAATTTTAATTACATCTCTAAATTAACCTGAGAGAAGAGAACAACCTTATTCTTTCCTCTCTTTTTAGCATTATAAAGAGCGTGTTCTGCATATCTGATTAGAGTATTTGCATTTTCATTAACGTTCTTCATGCATGGATAAGATGAAATACCGCCTGAGACTGTAATCGGGTGTTTTTCTTCTTCACCTGCAGGAATAAATTCCATTTTTTCAACGTCACGTCTAAATCTTTCAGCAAAAACAAAAGCATTTTCTTCTGTTGTATTAGGAAGAATTACCATAAATTCTTCATCACCGTAACGTGTTAAAATATCTTCTTTTCTAACAAATCCTGAAAGCATTTCAGCAATTTTTTTCAAAAGAACATCGCCCCATTCATAGCCATACATATCATTGACGACTTTGAAATAGTCAATATCAAAGAGCAGGCAGGAGATTGTCGTATCATATCTCTTACTTCTTGAAATTTCAGCATCAAGTCTTTCTTGGAGGAATTTTCTATTATGAAGTCCTGTCAGTTCATCTGTTGTGGAAACAAGATTAACTGTATCTTTCAAGTCCTTAACTTTTTCCATATTCTTCAAACGTGTTTTTAGTTCAAACTCGTTTATAGGTTTAAGAATAAAGTCATAATAATCAGCTCTAACTGTCAGAGGTTGCGGCACAACAGACAATACACTCAAAGCAGGAACTTTGAATTTTGTAACCATAGCAACTTCTTTGAGTTTATCTTCAGGTAAATCCAAGATAACTGCAGAGGGATTATATTTATCCATTTCCCTGATTTCAACAACGTCTTTAACTCTTATGTCTGCATCTGAGCAAGCTTTAACGATGTTTTCGATGTCACTCTTACCATCCGGAGCATAGATAATAATATTTTTCATATCGGTTATTCCTATATAAATACAAGCTTATTTTATCAAATTTTCTAAACTTATACAAGTTTTTTAATACAAAAAGCGAGTGCTTCAGGCACTCGCTTTTTTAAAATTAATCTTTCAAGGCTGCTTCTTCTTCGGGAGGAGCATCCATTCTGATTGATTCAGACTTAGAATAACTCATTTGTTTGTCCTTGAACTTCTTGACCTGTCTCAATAATTTGTCTGCAACCAAATCAATGCTTGCATACATAGATTCAGCCGATTCTTCAGCCTGAATTGAGCCTGAGGGCATTTTGCAAAGGACTTCTGCGCTGTGACCTTGAGCAACGGATGGGTTCTTTGTTACATTAAGTACGACTTCAATAGATTGGATTTGATCATAGCAGCTGAGTGCTTTTCCAATTTTTTCTTCAGCATAACTTCTGATTGCATCCGTAATTTCAATGTTGCGTCCTTTGACTGTAATTCGCATGTATTTGCCTCCATAAAAATGTACTGTTTCATTATAACCCATTTAAACAAACTTTTAAAGGTATTTTTTGAAAAAAATTATATTTTTCAATACTTTTTCATAATTTCTTTAATATCTTTTTCTGGACTTTCCGAGATTATTTTTATCCCGAAATAGCCAACAAGACCGCTGACAATATTTGAATTAAGTACATTTTGATAACAAGAGGGAAGATATATATTTTTTATCCCTAAGGCTCTGAGGTTAAAAATATTTGAGACATCTTTTGAGTTATAGCGTGTAATAAAAACAGAAATAGGTAAATTTTTAAGTTTATATTTACTGTTTAATTCTTCAAGTATTCCGAATAATAGTTGAAAATCGAAATACGAATTAATATGAATAAAATTTTCTTTATTATAATTATAGGAAAAAGATAGAACAAAACAGTCTTTTGGAGATTTATCCATAAAATTTTGAAAATATTTATCTTCCCCCTGAAGTCTGTCAAGACAACCCAAAATCATTAAATGTTTAATTTTTCCGTTTTTAATCTTTTTTATTAATCCTTGTATTTGCTCAAAAAGATTTTCAAGATTATAGCCAACACTAAGTTTTGACTCTAAAGAATCTTGTATAAATCCTGATGAATTTTGTGCATACTTAATTATCGGAGAAAAATCATCATTTTCGATTTTTGCAAATCCACACACAGCAAA
>JAEEGL012296473.1_pt1 | contig 13519 bp, 7 predicted proteins | sample 9134231 | NCBI WGS metagenome assembly JAEEGL01 (sample SAMN16246548, study PRJNA631951) | gut metagenome | biome: gut microbiome; feature: rumen; material: fiber-attached | host: Bos | place: Iran: Karaj | collected 2018-10
CCGTACTTGAGTTCCGCGGCCTTGTTCAGATCGTACGCGTTCTCCGCGGAAACGATGTCGTTGCTGACCTTTTCGATCTGCTCCCTGAGCTGCTGGACCTTTCCGATCGATTCCTTCTCGTTTTCCCAGCGCGCCTTCATCTCGTGGAAGCTGTCCTTCAGTTTCGCGATCTGCGCCCGGATCTCCGCGAGGTGCGCCTGCGAATGCGGGTCGTCATCCTGCTTCAAGGAAGTCTCCTCGATCTCGAGCTGCATGATTTTACGCATGGTCTCGTCCATTTCGGCCGGCATGGAATTCATTTCCGTCTTGATCAGGGCGCAGGCCTCGTCGACCAGGTCGATCGCCTTATCCGGCAGGAACCGGTCGGAAATGTACCGGTCGGAGAGCGTCGCAGCTGCGATCAGCGCGGCGTCGTGGATCTTGACGCCGTGATAGACCTCGTACCGTTCCTCAAGACCTCTCAGGATCGAGATCGTGTCCTCAACGGACGGTTCCGCGATCATGACCGGCTGGAACCGGCGCTCGAGAGCCGCGTCCTTCTCGATGTACTTGCGGTATTCATCGATCGTCGTCGCGCCGATGCAGTGCAGCTCGCCGCGCGCCAGCATGGGCTTTAAGAGGTTGCCCGCGTCCATCGCTCCGTCGGTCTTGCCGGCGCCTACGATCGTATGGAGCTCATCGATGAACAGGATGATCCTCCCGTCGCTCTTCTTGATCTCATTCAGAACGGCCTTGAGCCGCTCCTCGAATTCGCCACGGTATTTCGCGCCCGCAACGAGCGAGCCCATGTCGAGCGCGAACAGACGGCGGTCTTTCAGGTTGTCCGGCACATCGCCGCGCACGATCCGCAGCGCCAGACCCTCCGCGATGGCGGTCTTGCCGACGCCCGGTTCGCCGATCAGGCAGGGGTTGTTCTTTGTTTTCCTGGACAGGATCCTGATGACGCTCCGGATCTCGTTGTCACGTCCGATCACCGGATCGAGCTTATGCTGCCTCGCGAGTTCCACCAGATCCTGACCGTATTTGTTCAGAACGTCGTAAGTGCCTTCCGGGTTGTCCGAGTCCACCTGCCGGTTGCCGCGTACTTCTTTGAGCGCGGCAAGGTAACTGTCTCTTGTAATCCCGTATCTGGCGAAGATCTTCTTGACGGACGGATCCGCTTTTTCGATCAGACCGAGCATCAGGTGCTCGACCGAGATATAACTGTCTCCCATCCGCTTCGCTTCCGCTTCCGCCTGATTCAAAGCGGCGTTCAGCGCCTGAGAGGCGTACGCTTCGCCGGTTCCGGTACTGTAGGAGGCAAGATTCGACACGGCTGCCTGCACGTCATTTCTGATGCGGGCGATATCCGTTCCCATTTTCTCAAAAAGCTGCGCGTTCAGATCGTTCGCGTCATCCACCAGCGCATACAGCAGATGAAGCTGTTCCACCTGTGTATTCTTCCTTTCGCCTGCGGCGGACTGTGCCGCCTGGATCGCTTCGATGCTCTTCTGTGTCAGCTGATTCGCATTCATATCGTTTCCCTCCTTTCGGGGTGGTTGCTTTTCATTTTAGCACTCTATTCCTCCGAGTGCTAAAATCATCATACCACAGTTGTTTAAAAACGCAATCCCTTCTGGAACAATTTAACCCTCATGACACAATCTTTCCATACCGGCGTTAAAATTACTGAGCTTCTGCGAGTTGGTAAAGCATCTTGACAATGATCCCATAGAAAAGGTAGGATAATATTGAATAATCAATAGTATAATAATTATTATAATAGTTAAAGGTGTATTAATGAAACGAACGGTATTGTTATTGTTGGCAGTCCTGCTTTGCATCGGTGTTTTTGGCTGTGCCGAGGCGCAGCAGGCACAAAACGCCTTTGACAAATCCCCCGAGGGAAGGATGATCGGAATGACCTTCCAGGATGTGGAAAACGCTTTTGGCCCGTTTTCCATGGTTTATCTGGAGGAGGGCTGGATTCCCATGTATCTCTTTTCGGAGACGAATATCGGGTTTTATTTCAGCGATGTTGAAACGCCGGACAACTGGTCAAAAATGCTTCGGAGTGGGAACAGCCTGATTCCCGCGGCAGTGGCACTGCAGGCGGTGCGGAGCGATGACGTGTGCACCGGGGTGGCTGGTAGAATCAGCGAATTCGGCATCTCTTCCGATGAAGTCGACAATTTGGCTCGATATCTGGAAACATTTCAGCTGGGTCACTACGATACAGCATCCAACACAGTATTTACAGTAACGAGTGCGGATCTGACCCGGGACGTATATGTATTCACACGAAAGGGGAGCAAAACCATCTCAGCGGATGATCAGGTGCGGGTGATGAAAGCTGGTACCGTTACCATGGACGAGAATATCGAGACTGTCTGGAAGGATCTGCCGGCGAAAAACGGCATGACGATCAGCACTGCGGATATGGTGAATGTAGGAGATTTAATTACATTCGGAGTATATGAACAGGACAACGATCCGTCGGAAAAAGAGGATATCCTCTGGATCGTTCTTGATCTTGATGGAGACCGTGTCCTTTTGCTGAGTAAATATATTCTTGATTCACGCGTATTCCAAGAAAATCATCCATCCCGGAGAATGCCGTCCAAAGCCGTCCCCATCAAATGGGCAGATTGTACTCTGCGCACATGGCTGAATGAAGATTTCATCCAAACAGCGTTTTCTGTACAGGCGCAGGAACTGCTGTGCACCACTCATCTTGTAACTAAAAAAAACCAGGGCATCTCCGGGGGGCCGGATACAGATGATAAAGTGTTTTTACTTTCCATCCAGGAAGTGGAGAGGTACCTTTCAAACGCAGCGCTCCGAAGCGCGGTAAAAACAGAATATGCAAAGCAAAGAAGCGATGCGAGTCGTGAGAAACTGAACTGGTGGTGGTTGCGTTCTCCCGGTCTGTATGTTGATTGCCCGGCGATTGTTCTTGATAACGGTAAATACAAAGAGAAGTTTACCAATCCGGAAAACGGCTATTCCAGTGAGACAACATGGATCGGAAGAGGTGCGTGGTATGATATCGGAGTTCGTCCTGCCGTATGGATCGATCTTTCGTCCCTGCCAAATAACTGAATCTGTGATATGACCAACGCCACAGCTTCCATGGAAGCTGTGGCGTAGCTAACTGTCAAGACATATCTTTCGCTTTGGCGCTTTATCTGATATAATAAATAAAAAAGAGCATCTAGCCCCTCCCCATTTTCTGGGTGTGGGGAATGCTTGCGTAAAGGAGTTTGTCATGTTTCTGATTGCTGGGCTTGGAAATCCGGGACTGTCCTACCGGAAAACACGCCATAACGCCGGGTTTCAGGCGATCGACAAGATCGCTGCAGAATACGGGATCCGGTTCTCGAAAAAAGGTTTTTCCTGCGTATACGGCGAGGGAAAGTTCGGCAGCGAGCGTGTGATCCTCATGAAGCCCCAGACCTATATGAACAATTCGGGAGATGCGGTCCGCCAGGTGATGGATTATTATAAGATCCCGTCCGAAAAGCTCCTCGTTCTATGCGACGACATCGACCTTCCGGTCGGAAGCCTCCGCATCCGCGGCAACGGCTCCGCCGGAACGCACAACGGGATGCGGTCGATCATCTCCTGTATCCATTCCGAGCAGTTCGCCCGGATCCGGATCGGCGTCGGAAAGGACGTGAGTCTCATGCTCGCGGACTATGTTCTGAAAAGACCGCCAAAGGACGAACAGATCCTTCTCGAAGACGTATTCCTGAAATGCGTCCGGGCTGCCGAACTGATCGTTTCCGGCCGGATCTCCGACGCGCAGGCTGAATTCAACAAAAAGCACGAAGCCGGCGTATCCGTTTCCGTCGACGGAAAACGCGACGCGTAAGGTTTCAATGTTCACATGAAGCAGCTGCTTTCCTTCATCCGGGGCGACGTCCCCTTTCAAAATCTGCTGAGCGCGCTGAAAGACGGCAGCGGAACCGTTGCCGTGTTCGGTGCCTGCGAAGCATACCGTCCCGCAGCCGCTGCCGCGCTGAGCGAAGATCAGACTGTTGTTGTGATCGCCTCAACGCCGGTAGAAGCGCTGCGTTTTTATGAGCTCGTCCGCGCGTACGAGCCGGATTCCCTCCTCTTTCTCCCCCGCGAGCTTCCGCTTGTACATCTGCAGGCCATATCCGCGGAACGCCGCTCGCAGCGTCTTGCGGTGCTGTCGCGTCTGACACTCGGTTCCCCGTGCCTGATCATCACGTGTGCGGAGGCTCTGATGGAGCGGCTCGCCCCTCCTTCTGTTTTTCTGGACCGGATGCGTTCCGTGTCCGTCGGTGAAGAGCACGATCCGAGAGCGCTTCTCGAGGATCTCATCGCCTCCGGGTATGAGCGGTGCGACCAGCTGGAAGGCGCCGGACAGTGCGCCATGCGCGGAGACATTCTGGACGTATTTCCGCCCCAGGCGCCTTTCCCGTACCGGATCGAATTTTACGGGGACGAGATCGATCAGATCCGTGTGTTCGATCCGTTGACGCAGCGCAGCGTCCGTCAGGAACAGAACGCGGTCCTTCCTCCCGCCTTTGAGACGCCCCAGACAGAGGAGGCCATGGAACGGGCTCTCCGCCTTCTCAAAAATACGGACGGGTTTTCCGCTCAGATCGATTCCTGGGAGCAGAAGCGTCCGTGCGAAGGCGCGGACATGCTGATCCCGCTTTTATATGACGAGCCCGCGCGCCTGTTCGATTATCTGGACAGCAAGGCATTTCTTCTGATTCTTGAGCCGGACCGTGTTATCGATGAGGCGAAAACCGCGGAGCTGGTCTTTTCCGAAACGCTTGCCGCGACGCTTGAGCGCGGCGAAGGGCATTCTCTTCAGAAGCATCTTCTCTCATCCGCCTCCCTGCTTTCGGGACGGATCGATTCACCGCGCTCCGCGGCGTTCTATTCTTTGTTCCGTACCAGTCCTCTTCTGAAGCACCACAGCAGGGTCCGCTTCGAAACGGAACCCGCACCGCAGTATCTGTCCGATTTCGCGCGCCTTTCAGAAGAGCTTGTCGCGATGCGCTCCAAGAAGCAGGCAGTCCTGCTGTTTGCGGGTGAGCATCGGGACCGTGTCGTGGAACAGCTGACCTCTGCCGGCGTTCCCTGCGCCCATGCGGACGCGCTGACGCGTCCGCCTGTCCGCGGTGAGATCCTGGTCCTCTCCGCGTCGCTTCCGAAGGGGTTTATTCTTCCCGCCCTGTATCTTTCCGTTCTGACGCCGTTTGAACTGTTCGGAAAACGGCCGTCCGCCACAGCGAGAAAACGCGGCGGAATGCTTCGGGAATCCGATCTCTCTCCGGGTGATCTCGTTGTTCACGAACTGTACGGGATCGGCCGGTTCGCGGGTACCGAACAGCTGACCGTCCAGAACACGACCCGGGATTATCTCCTGTTTGTGTATCAGGGAAACGACAGGCTCTATCTTCCGACCGATCAGCTTGACAGGATCCAGAAATACATCGGTGCGGACGAGGAGCACCCTCCGAAACTTTCAAAGCTCGGAGGAAACGACTGGCAGAGCCGTGTTGCCCGAGCAAAGGAGAGCGTAAAAAAACTTGCCGTCGACCTGGCGCGCCTTTACGCTTTCCGTACGCAGGAAAACGGGTTTCGGTTCTCCCCCGACAACGCATGGCAGAAACGGATGGAGAGCGCGTTCCCGTACGAGGAAACGCCCGACCAGGCGCAGGCGATCCTCGACGTCAAACACGACATGGAATCTGCGCGCCCCATGGACCGACTTCTTTGCGGAGATGTCGGCTACGGCAAAACGGAGGTCGCAATGCGCGCCGCGTTCAAAGCGGTACAGGACAGTAAGCAGGTCGCATTCCTCGTACCGACAACGATCCTCGCGCAGCAGCATTATGCAACGCTCTCCGCGCGTTTTTCCGAATATCCGATCCGTGTCGCCTGCCTGTCCCGTTTCCAGTCGCCGAAAGAAGCCACGGATATCAAGAAGAAACTGCTGTCCGGAGAGATCGACGTGATCATCGGAACGCACGCGCTTCTGTCCGCGTCCGTCCGGTTCAAGGACCTCGGTCTTCTGATCATTGATGAGGAACACCGGTTCGGCGTCAACCACAAGGAACGGATCAAGGAACTGAAAAGCAGCGTTGACGTGCTGACACTGACCGCGACTCCGATCCCCCGGACGCTGAACCTGTCCATGACCGGGATCCGGGATATTTCCACGATCGACACGCCGCCGGAGAACCGTTTTCCGGTCCAGACGTTTGTTCTGGAATACAATGACGCGCTGGTCGCCGGCGCGATCAGCCGGGAACTTGCCCGGGGCGGACAGGCTTTTGTCGTGTCCAACCAGGTGGATTCGATGAGCACCATCGCGGCGCATTTCCAGAAACTTCTCCCCTCCGCCCGGATCGCCTACGCCCACGGACAGATGCGGGAAGCGGAACTTGAAAACGTCATGCTGCGGTTTCTTTCGCGTGAGATCGACGTTCTCGTCTGCTCCACGATCATCGAAAGCGGCGTGGATTTCCCGAACGCGAACACGATGGTGATCCTGGATGCGCATAAGCTTGGCCTTGCGCAGCTCTACCAGCTGCGCGGACGTGTCGGCCGTTCGACACGTATGGCTTACGCGTACCTGACCGTTCCCGTTGCGCAGGCTGTTTCCGAAGTCGCGCAGAAACGGCTTCTCGCGATCCGGGAATTCACCCAGTTCGGAGCCGGGTTCCGTCTTGCGATGCGCGATCTTGAGATCCGCGGCGCAGGAAGCCTGCTTGGTGCTGATCAGCACGGGCACATCACCGACGTGGGCTATGAGTATTACTGCAAGCTCATGCGGCGTGCCGTATCGGAAGCCAGAGGTGAAAAGCCTGAGGAGACGATCGAAACGACAGTCGATATCCCGGTCGACGCCTATATTCCGAAGTCCTTCCTTCCGAGTGAGCTGCACCGGCTCGCGATGTACAAACGGATCGCCGAGATCACCGGCAACGACAGCTTCACCGATCTCCTGGACGAATTCAACGACCGCTACGGAGATCTTCCGGAGCCCGTTATGAACCTGATGCGGCTCTCCCTGATCCGTGCGTACGCGCATGACGCCGGTCTTCTGGACGTTACCGTAAAGAACGGAACCGTCCGTCTCAAATATGATGAATCCGCCCGTCCCGACGGTCTGCAGCTTCTGTCTGTTCTCTCATCGGAAGCCGGCGCGAGGCTGATCGGAAGCGGAGCCCCTGTGATCGAGTGGCGTCCGAAAGCAGAAAATGTGAACGAAATTGTCAGAAATCTTCCACAATTTCTTTACAGGCTGAAGCATTGTATTGCCCCGCAAAACGATTTATAATACAGCATATTTGTATATTTCCGTGAGAAAGGAAATCCTTATGAAACTATTTGCCCGAATCCTCTCCCTGACCGTTGCCGCTCTGATGCTTCTGCTCGCATCCGGCTGTGGGTCCGATGCCCAGGCCTCCGCCCCTTCCGCGGAACCCACTTCCGCGCCGGAAGAAAGCGTGACTTCCGTTCCGGCCGGTGACCGTTCCGCCGTTGCGATCAAACTCGGCGATATCGAAATCACGGCTGGGGAACTCGAAGACAATTACAACAGCTATATGCAGATGCTGAGCTACTACGGCATGACTGCCCCGACCGATGAAGCCTCGATCAGCGAATATGTTCAGATGATCGCGGAAGATCTCATTTCCCAGCAGCTCCCTCTGTGGAAAGCGCAGCAGCTCGGGATGGAGCTGACAGAAGACGAGAAGAAGAAAATCGATGAGCAGGCACATGCGGAAGCGGACGCTGAATACAACGATCTTATTCTCTCTTACGCGTCGTACTTCACAGATGCCGGAACCGTCGAAGACGTATCGGCTCTGACGGAGGAACAGCTTGCGGCGACGATCGAAGCACTGAATGCGGATATCCGGGAATACTATGGTAATGAGACCGCCGATATCGACGTATATATCTCCGACAGGTATGACACGTATACCAAAGAGCTTACCGTTAATACGTTTGCTGATAGGCTCCGTGCCGAAAACGTCGATTCGATCTCCGTCGACGGAGACGCCGTCGAGGCCTGGTACACGGACGCGTTCGCTAAACAAAAGGAGCTCTTCGATTCCGACCCCACGATGTACCGTTCACAGCGGGACTCCCTCGCGGAAGACAGTTCCTCGGAACCGTTACTGTACGTTCCGGAAGGACTTGCTCTGATCAAGCTGATCACTCTGACGCCGGAAGGCGAGATCCCGGAGACATTTTCCAAGAATCAGCAGGATCTTCTCGCGCTGGAAGCGGAATACGGAAAAATCGCTCTTGCCGGAGGAGACGAAGCCAGACTGCAGGAGATCGAGAAGGAATATTCTGTGCTCAAAGCGGAAACCGAACTTGCTGAAGCGGAATTCTTCTCGACCGAAAAACTGGCTGCCGAAAGTGCGTATGAGCGATTGAAAAACGGTGAGGAATTCGACGCGGTCGCAACCGACGCGACAGGCACCGCTCCGATCGTACACCTGATCTGGTACGCCGGCGATGATTACAATTTCGCGGATACGGTCCGCGGCGCGGTATCATCCATGGAGGAAGGAACCTATTCGGATGTGCTCTTTGACGGAAACTCCTATTATATCGTCTATCTTGTCGGCCACCTGACTGCCGGCGCGGTCGACCGTGCCTCCATCGCGGAATCGATCTCCTCTGCCGCTGCCGTTGAGACCCGCGATGCCGCATGGGAAGAACTGACAAAAACGTGGGAGCAGGAAGCACTTGCCGCCGCCGAATTCTTCCCGGACACTTACGCCTGGATAGGCCGCTGACCGCATTCACAACCAACTTTATTCCGCCGCTGATGCGGCGGTTTTTTGTGTTCTTTCGATTGTTCCATCTTTTTTCCCCATTTGGGAATGCTGAAGTGATATATCACTTTCTTCACAAATTTACTGTTTCTTTTCCTTTAGAGATATGATAAGATGATAATGCGAATAGATGGAGTTTTGTTTTCGTTCGCCTGAAAGTCTCCATATGTTACAAAAATATCATGATATACGAGGTTCTCATGTCCCACCTGACTGATCTCGAGCTTTACTATTTCAACGAAGGCACGACATTAACCCCATACAAAACGCTCGGATGCCATCGCGTTGAACACAACGGCTATGACATGTGGCGTTTTTCTGTTTGGGCGCCAAACGCGCAGAAAGTCTCCGTCGTTGGAGACTGGAACAGTTGGAACGATTACGCGGATCCCATGGAACGGGTCGGCGAAACCGGCGTTTGGGAAACATTCATCGGAATCGCCAAAGAAGAGATGCTGTATAAATACGCGATCCTTGGGTGCGACGGTGTTATGATCTACAAAGCCGACCCGTACTGCAACCGGGTCGAACCCAACGGTACCGCCTCCATGGTATGGGAAAACGGTGACTATCCCTGGACTGATGAAGCATATCTGGCCAAACGGACAAAGCAGCATGACGAACCGATGAACATCTACGAGTGTCATCTCGGGTCCTGGAAAAAAGGTCTGTCCTATCGGGAACTCGGCGATCAGCTCGTCGACTATGTCGTCGACATGGGATATACGCATATCGAGGTCATGCCGCTCATGGCGTATCCATTCGGTCCCAGCTGGGGTTATCAGGTCACGGGATACTATGCTCCGACCGCCCGGTACGGAAAACCGGATGATCTGAAGTATTTCATAAACCGTGCGCATGAGAAGGGGATCGCCGTGATCATGGACTGGGTTCCGGCGCATTTCACGCGCGATGCCTACGGGCTCGCCCGTTTCGACGGCTCTCCGCTCTATGAGCATCCGGATCCCCGCCGCTCCGATATGAAACAGTGGGGCACGCTTCTGTTTGATTACGGCAGAACACAGGTGCGGAGTTTCCTCGTCGGCAGCGCGTTGTACTGGCTCAACGAATTCCATTTCGACGGACTCCGCGTCGACGCGGTTTCCTGTATGCTGTATCTCGACTACGGCCGCGACGACGGGGAATGGGTCCCGAATATGTTCGGCGGTCGGGAAAACCTCGACGCGATCGAGCTGTTCAAGCGGCTCGGCGAAGCCGTTCACTCCCTGCCGGGCGGAAAGATCCTGATTGCCGAAGAGAGCACAGCCTTCCCCCGCGTGACAGACAAGAACGGGGAATCGCTCGGATTCGACTACAAGTGGAATATGGGCTGGATGAATGATACCCTCTCCTATATGCAGATGGATTCCCTGTACCGCAAATGGCATCACGACAAACTCACTTTCTCCCTGATGTACGCGTTCTCAGAGCATTACATCCTGCCGTTTTCTCATGACGAGGTCGTGCACGGCAAACTCTCCATGCTGAACAAAATGCCCGGCGACTACTGGCAGAAATTCGCTCAGCTGCGTTTGTGCTATGCCTATCAGCTGGGACATCCGGGCAAAAAACTGACTTTTATGGGAATGGAACTCGGCCAGTTTATCGAGTGGCGGTTTGATGATTCCCTCGACTGGCTCCTTCTTGAGTATCCGAAACACGCCGAGATGCAGCAGTTCGTCAAGGCTCTGAATCATTTCTATCTCAACACCACGGCTCTGTACAAGTATGACGACGACTGGCGCGGATTCGACTGGGTCGTCGTGGACGATACCCTGCACTCGGTCGCATCGTTTGTCCGCCGCGGGGAAGCCGGGGAAACGATCCTGTGCGCATACAATTTCACGCCGGTACCATGGGACGATTACCGGATGGGAAGCGAGCTGCCCGGAACCTATGCGGAGATATTCTCCACGGATGATCCTCTTTACGGCGGAACCGGCAACTATGCGAACGGAAAGGTCAGCACCTGCGATGAACCGCAGGGACGGTTCCCGTGTTCGATTCATCTGAAGCTTCCGCCATACGGCGCATGCTTCTTCAAGTTTTCACCGATCGAAAAAACAAAAGACTAAATTCATATAGAAGGAGACTGCTATGAAGAAAAAAATTGTAGCGATGCTGCTCGCGGGCGGTCAGGGAAGCCGGCTGGGCATACTGACTTCCAACATGGCCAAGCCCGCCGTTCCGTTCGGAGGAAAGTACCGCATCATCGATTTTCCTTTGTCCAACTGCGTGAATTCGGATATTGATACGGTCGGCGTTCTGACCCAGTACCGTCCTCTCGCTCTGAACTCATACCTCGGTACCGGTCAGCACTGGGACCTCGACCGCAGCACTGGCGGCGTTTTCGTGCTTCCTCCTTATATGACGGAGAAAGACGGCCGCTGGTACAGCGGTACCGCGAACGCGATCTGGCAGAACCGTGAATTCATCGATCAGTACGACGCCGAATATGTTCTGATCCTGTCCGGCGACCATATCTATAAGATGGACTATCACAAGATGCTGAACTTCCACATTGAGAACGGCGCATCCGCGACGATCGCGGTCTACCGTGTCCCGCTTTCCGAGGCGCACCGTTTCGGCATCATGAATGCAGATGAGAACAACCAGATCACTTCGTTCGAAGAGAAACCGAAAAATCCGAAGAGCGGCAACGCTTCGATGGGTATCTATATCTTCAACTGGAAGCTCCTGCGCAGATTCATGGAGGAAGACGACAAGGATCCGTCCTCCGAAAACGACTTTGGCAAAAACATCATTCCCGCCATGCTGAACGCCGGTGAAAAGATGATGGCCTATCCGTTCGACGGTTACTGGAAAGACGTCGGAACGATCACGAGTCTCTGGGAAGCCAACATGGATATGCTCGGCAATCCCCCGGTGCTCGACCTGAACGATCCTTCCTGGCGCATCTATACGCACAACCTCGCCCTTCCGCCGCATTACATGGATAAGACCGCGAAGGTTTCCGACAGCCTCGTCACCGAAGGATGCGTCGCCCGCGGCGTTGTCAAGCACTCCGTACTGTTCGCAGGCACGCATGAGGACATCAATACCGAGATCTATGACTCGGTCGTCTTCCCGAATACATTCGTCGGAAAGAACTGCACGGTGCATAAGGCGATCATCGGCGAGAACGTCATCATCGGGGACGGATGCACGATCGGCGGGCCTCTCCGCGACGGTGAGACCGTTGACAACAAGCTGACCGATGATATCACCCTGATCGGAAACGACGTTGTGATCCCGGCCGGCACCTACGTGCCGCAGGGCGCTGTCGTAAACGCGGAAACGCTCCATCTGTTCACAAAGGAGGCATAAACGTATGATCCATGATACCTTTGCTCTCATCTATACCGGCGACAACAATCCCCTGCTCCGGGAACTGACCCTGTCGCGTTCTGTCGCGGCCGTTCCGTTCGGCGGACGTTACCGCTGCATCGACTTCATCCTTTCGGATATCGTCAACTCCGGAATCGACAATGTCGGTGTCATTATGCAGAAAAACTACCACTCCCTGATGGACCACCTCGGTTCCGGCAAGGAATGGGATCTGAACCGCAAGCATGACGGTATGTTTATCCTTCCGCCGTTCATGACCAAAGACAATGCCGGTCTGTTCCGCGGAGACATCGACGCGATCCATTCCGTCATGACCTATATCCGCCGCAGCCCGCAGAAATACGTTCTGTTTACCGGAAGCCACACGATCTTCAATACAACGTTTGAGGATATGCTGAAAAAGCATGTAGAGACCGGAGCGGACATGACGATCATGTACAACAATGATCCTGCCTTCTCCCCGGAAGATCAGAACCGCGACCTGCGCCTGATCATGCGTGAAGACGGCCGAATTACCGAAATGGAATGGAATCCGTACCGTCCGCGCACGAACGCCCGTTCCTGCGACGTCATGATTATGGAGAAGAAACTCCTTGAGTACCTGATCGAAGAAGCGTATGCCCGCGGAGATTCCGATTTTACCCGCGATATCCTTCAGCGGATGTGCGGAACACTCAAGATCTACGGCTGGCGCTACGACGGATATGTCGCGCGGCTCGATTCGATCAACACCTATTACAAGTGCAGCATGGATATGCTGAACGTCAATTATGCCCGCGACCTGTACAATCACGATCATCCGATCGTTACGAAGGTCAAGGACCAGCTCTCCGCGAAATACGGTCCCAACGCCGATGTCACCAACTCCATGCTGGCTGACGGCTGCATGATTGACGGCAAAGTCGCCGATTCGATCCTGTTCCGTGGTGTTACGGTCGGCGAAGGCGCAAAAGTCACGAACAGTATCCTTCTGCAAGGAACCACGGTCGGCGCCGGCGCGGTGCTCGATCATGTGATCCTCGACAAGAACGTCGTGATCCGTCCCGGAAGATCCCTGATCGGATATGAGAACTTCCCGATCGTGCTGAAGAAAGGTCAAACCGTCTGAAGACTCGCATAAAAAGGAGTAGACAATGAAGGTTCTGTTCTGTGCCAGCGAATGCGTTCCGTTCGTGAAGACCGGCGGACTTGCCGATGTCATCGGTGCTCTGCCGAAAGAACTGAAGCAGCAGGGATGCGACGTGCGCATCATGATCCCGAAGTACCGGGTGATCGACTGGGAATATATCAACTCGATGGAGCATATCTGCCACTATCAGCTCCCGTTCGGCAACGGAAGTGTTTTC
>JAEEGL012589442.1_pt1 | contig 13519 bp, 5 predicted proteins | sample 9134231 | NCBI WGS metagenome assembly JAEEGL01 (sample SAMN16246548, study PRJNA631951) | gut metagenome | biome: gut microbiome; feature: rumen; material: fiber-attached | host: Bos | place: Iran: Karaj | collected 2018-10
AAGTTCTTTCGACGATGGCTTTGGTCTGAGCATCAAATGAATCTTCAAACTGATATGCTTTTTGTGCTTGTGTCATGATGTTTCCTCACTATATCCCCGGGTTTTCCCCAGCGCGAAGCGCGCGAGTGGGCAATGAGCAAATCGATGACCAAGTGTGATAAAAAATTACAAGTCGTTGAAAAATAAGAAGATTTTTTGATTTTGATGGTTGTTTGGAGCGTGGATTGAGCCGGAAGAAATATGACGTTTTCGTCATACTTAAAAAAAAATTTTGTCAAGCTATTGACATCAAAAAAAAGGGAATTCGCTTAAATACAGAGAAAATAAAAATATCAAGAGCGAACGAAAAAAAAAGTGCAGTATCTGACAAAAATGTCCGAACCCATGCCGCCGGGGTTGTCATGGAGGTCATGGGGGAGTGGCAGGGGGAATTCGTAATGCATAATGCATAATAAAATCAGCCTTTTGCGAACTGAGGAAAAGTGCAGCGCAACACCGGTGGAAGTGGTCAGGGGAATGTTATGTCATTGATGTTATCGGTGATTATTGTTCAAATCCATTGAGGTTTATGACATAATGCGTGAGGTTGATTGTGCTCATGGTGAGCGGTGAGAGGTTCGAAATTATGGCGAATAATTATAACGACGCTAAGCCCGTTTCCAATGGATACGATTTTGGTGATGAATGGTTGGATGAATCAGAGGAAGCGCTTGAATTCGACAATAATGTGAAGCCAAAATCCAAAGAGGAACAAAAAGAGGCACCTGAAGCGGGAGCGGAGGGAGAGTCGGAACTTGTCGCGTGCGTCAGTGTGGATGAAGAGCATGCGGAGATCGAATCGGAGATTGAGATTACGAGTGAGTTTGAGCCATTTTCGAATGTCGAACTCGATCTGGATGAGCTCCCGTTACCGCATGGTGAGGATTACATTACGTCTGATGATTTGCAGTCCTCTGGAGGTGCGGACGAGGAACTTCATGGGAATGATTCTGATGCATTGGATGAACAGGAGAGCATCAGCACAGAAGAGTTTGCATCAGAGGCTGCACTGCAGTTTGAGCCGGATACGCACGAAGCAGGTGAATCTCTGGATGTGAGCCTGAGTTCAGAAGAGGCTGCCCTGAACGTCGATATTGATGTTTCGAGGATCGAGGAAACGGAGCAGGAGAGTGCAGACGCTGTTTCCGGAGAGAATCCTGCGATTGAGGTCGGTCTTGAGGCGGAAGAGCATGGGGCTGAGGGTGAAAGCGGTGGGGATGATATTTGTGTGTCCGATGTGGGTGGAACGAAGGGCATGGAAAGCGGGTGTGCTGTTACAGCTCAGGTGTTGAATATTGCTGCACTTCAGCGGGAAGCAGAACGTCGTCGGGAGATGTCATCCACGGAACATTCAGATTCAGATTCAGATCCGCTTAAAGATCCTCAATTGTGGCAGTTTGTTTCATTGATTGCGATGCGTCTGTTTGATGATCTTGAGCTATTGCTTGTGCAGAAGCATTGTGCGGAAGCATGTGATCTGAGCAAACAGCTGAATCGTCTGGCAAATATTCTTGCATTTGCAGGCATTGGCGAGCAGCTTCCCCTGATTGCTTATATTGGCAACATGCTTCCAATTTCCTTTACGGATGTTGAAATTGGCGAGCATTCAATGCGTCGCTTTGATGCGATGAAAATGCGACGTTTTCTGGACAAGAGCAGTGAGTTTTTGAATTGTCTTGTCTATCTGCTGAATTATTTGTCAAAGCGTTCGGTAGGGTTTGATACGGGCCGGTTTACGGATGTTCTGGAGAAGATTTATACGGCGCTTGATATCGTTCCCGGCCGGCCCTCAGCAGAAGCTCCTCTTGCGGTTACAGATGATGTAAATCCTCATGAACTGACGACGCGTACAGTGAGCAAGCTGTCGCGAACACTTGAGGCTCTGATTACGGAGTCGATGCACTATCTGGAATCGAGTGTATTTTATGGTTATGCAAGCGGCTATGAAGATGCCTCGAAGAGTCTGAATAATGCGACGCAAATTGCTCGCGAGTACAAGCTGAATGATTTTGAAGCAGCCCTGACCAAACTCTATATGTTGGTTTATAAATGTCGTCTGCCCGATATTCCTCCTGCGGAGGTTTACAGTATCTATCGAGATATATGCAACATGCTGGACAAGCATTTTGCCCAGACGATTTCCGATAAAAAGATCAAACATTTGCGTGCTTTGATTGCGAAGTTTGATGCGTCAGAATCGAGTCACAGCGAAGAGCCGTTCTGCAACCGATGGAAAACATTCATCAAGGCTGCCGCGCCCTGTCTCGATCTGGAACGTGTCCGGATGAGTGGCCTTCGTGCGCGTGCTCAGGAGTTATCTGAACTGGCAAAAGCCAATGGAATTCAGTGGCTCTATGATACTTTTGAGCATCTGGAGTCCTATTGGGAGAATTACGGAGATTCCTGTGCCGAGAATTTCATCCTTCTCGTGGATGAACTGAGAGCATTTCCGACAGAGGATATTGAAGAATGTGATGTTGAGCAGCTCAATCATGAGCGTCTGAAGGTATTGTTTGCCCGTAAACCGGACGTTCGCCCGCAGTCTGCCTATTCGATTATCAACAGCGCATATCATCTTTCTGAGATACTTTTGCAGCAGCAGGGATCGATTCATTTGATTTCGTCGGCCAAGATACAGGAATTGCTGATCGATGCGCGGCAGATAAAATGTCATTCGATCGAACGGATCTGTGAGATATTGCTTACCCTTTTGGATCACGTTCCCAAAGATGGTGAGAATTATGGGGTGGTCGCAGATTCTGTTGTCAATGCATTGTATTTTACATCTGGATTTCTGCGGGCGATATGCCATCGTTTGCTGAAGAATCTCGAACACAATCAGGATTCACCGACAGTTACGTCGCGGCAGCTGTTTTATAATGAACTTCTGGCGATGTATCAGACGCCTGGCCAGCCACGTGACAGTGTAACCTGGTTTATTGTCAAGCGGCTGAACAGCATTCTTGCCGAGCTTCAGCTCGTCTGGGTGAACACATCGACGCCGACTTCGACGGAGTATTACTGCACTTTGCTTCGTCGGCTGCTCCATCTGGCAACCATCTGCGAAATGAGCGACGTCAGGCAGCGTCTTGTGAGTCATCTGGATGATATTCCGACGCAGGATTTCATTAATACCGAGAACCTGACGATGAGCCGGCAGTGTGCGCGAATTGTGCGCATGATCGAGGAACAATGTCCGAAACTGAGCGTTCTTCCGAGTTCAGTCCAGGTTCGGCAGTTCTTTGCGAAAACCATTGCTGCCCTCAATCAGCTGCTGTCTTCGGAGGATGTCTGCGACAGTGACAGACTCGTCTCTGAGATCTCCCGCATCGAGACGATTACGTCAATGCTTGGTATGACGACCGATTATCCGCCGGTAATTGCTTTTATCTATGAGCTTCATCACATGGCATTCGAAGATAATCTGGGACGCGTTCATCTCGAGGAAATCCTCTATCAGATGATCAACATTGCCAACAATGTATGTCCGGAATGGGTTGAACCCAAAGAAACAGAGCTCGAATTCGTCAAGACGGCTTTGGCAATTCCCATGCCCCTCGTTCAGGAAATGCTGGAATCTCTGGGGGAAATCCGGGAATCGCTGCGGCTTCATGCTCAGGATGAACCGGATGCCTGGGACAGAGCTTCGACGCTTTATAACAAGGTCCACAGTCTGGTCAATTACGTTCCCTATACCCTTCAGACGATCTGTCAGAATGCTCAGAATCGATGCCGCTATCTCAAAAAACATATTTATATTGATGTCGATACGAGCGGATATCCGGATGAGAGTGATTTGCCGGTAGATTCTGTGCGCAATGTTATCGTCGTTGCGTTTTCGTCGATCATCGAAAAGCTCGTCGAAATTATCATCGATAATGCATTTACGGCGACAGACTACAGCAGTCGTATCAATATTATACTGCATCCGTTTCCGAACGAATTTTCGGTTTCCATCTTCCACAACGGGAAATTGCTCACGCTGGAGGAAATTACGAAGAAGCTTTCGGATGTGAACATCATGCCGGCCGATGATGACAATCTGTTCGATTTGCTCGTCAGTTCACGACGTCTTGCTCTGACGTATCCTCCCGTAAATTCATTTGCCTATATTCTTCCTTTGCTGCGGCAGTTTGACGGACGAATGGATATTTCGAAAGACAATACCGGGAATACGCGGTTCTATGTGAGTTTTAAGCTCTAGTGCGGGAGAGGGGAACACTGTGTACAGTTGTTTGACCTGGGAATCGTAGTGTTATGTCGGATGAGATCATCGAATTAAAAGAGCTTTGCAAGACATTTTATGTTGGGTTCAGGCGGCGTCAGGTCGATGCCGTCAAGGGGGTTTCTTTCAGTGTCAGACGCGGAGAGATTTTTGGTTTGATTGGTCCCAATGGGGCAGGGAAGACGACGACCATCAAGATGCTGACCGGGCTGATTAAGCCGACGTCCGGAACGATGAAAATCATGGGGTTTGATGGTTTTGATCGCCGATGCAGCCGCAAACTCGGGTATTTGCCGGAGATCAGTTATTATTATGAAAGTCTGACGGCATTTGAAATTCTCGATTTTTATGCAAAGCTCTATGGGATGGGGAAAGATCGGGCGAAGGCCGTCGACTATTGGTTGGAACGCGTCGGCATGTCTCATGCACGCAACAAGCGGCTGGGGCAGTTTTCGAAGGGAATGCTTCAGCGCATTGGGCTCGCGCAGGCATTGATTGGCGATCCCGAACTCGTCATTCTGGATGAACCGCAGTCGGGCCTCGATCCCATCGGCAGGCGCGATGTGGCTGATATTATTCGGGAGAGCCAGAACAAGGGCAAGACGATATTCTTTTCGAGCCATATTTTGCCGGATGTCGAGCGGCTCTGCGACCGCGTGGGGGTCATTCGGAATGGGCGCATGGAAGTTACCGGTACTTTGCATGAGCTGCTTTCGTCCGAAAAACATATTGAAATCGTTCTGCGGGGCAGGACGGTACCGGAATTTGTCGAAAAATTGCAGGCAGATCCTTGCATTTCCTGTGTTCAGAAAGAGAATGAGCTTTCGATTACCCTCGAACCCAAAGCCGGAATCCGGGTCAACGATTTGCTCATGGAAGCCATCGCGCAGGGATATACGGTAGAACACGTCATGGAATGCGGAGCCGATTTGGAGGACTTGTTTGTAAAGAAACGCGATACCAGGGCTGCAGAGGGGGACTGATAATGTGGCTGACGCTGAATGCTTTTATATCTCAGACGTTTCGTGAGGCGATACGCAACAAAATTCTCTATGGCATTGGTTTTTTTGCCATAGCTATCTTCCTGTTTTCGCTCGTGCTCGGTGAATTGTCGCTCTATGAGCAGGAGCGCGTCATTCGCGATGTCGGTATTACCTTTATCATGATCATGGGCATCGGACTGGCCATATATACGGGGGTAGGGCTGATTCACCGCGAAATCGACAGGAAGATCATTTATACCATCCTGTCGAAACCGGTGCGCCGGTATCAGGTCATTATCGGGCGCTTTCTCGGCATTGCCTGTACGCTGTTTGTCGAGCTTGCGGCGATGTTTCTGGTGTTCATCGGATTGCTGCTGGTGCGCGGTATGTCCATCGACGTCACGCTGTTTGAGGCGGTGTGGCTGATTTATATGGAATCTCTCGTCATTGCGGCTGCAGCACTGATGTTTTCGACGTTTTCGAGTGCGATGCTCTCTTCTTTGATGAGCGTTGGATTTGTTGTGATCGCTTCACTTTATCCCCAGCTTGAGTTTTATGCGGATCGCAGCAAAATGATGGAAGTCCGGGCTGCCATGCATGGCGCCCAGTTCTTGCTTCCCAATTTCGGGCATTTTGATGTTTCGACGCAGGTGAGCTACGCGCTGGAAATTCCGGGAACGCACGTTTTGTGGGCGTCGATGCATGGACTGGCCTATATCGTCGTGTTGGTTTGTATTGCGGCCGTTGTGATGGAAAAACGCGACTTCATATAATGTATTGCCGCAATGCATTATTCGCGTTGAACAAAGTGGGATTTGTGGTATTTGGGGGCACGATATAATGTGGGCGTATCGGCGCAGCCGATAGCCCACGGGGGAGCTGCGTATTGGCAGGGCCAATAGCAGCGTGGGGGCGCGAGCCCCCAACCGAAAAAAACAGAAATCAGACTTATTCTTTAGGGGAATGTGTTTGGAGATTCCGGGTAAAACCGGCCATAAAAATGGATGACAACGCTCAAAAATTCGGAAGGTATGTCCTGGAGAAACCGCTGGCAAAGGGCGGGATGGGAGAGATATATCTTGCGCATTTTCAGGGCGTTGCAGGGTTTGAGAAGCGCTGCGTCATTAAGAAAATAAGGGCGGAGCTGGCGTCGGATGATTCGTTTGTCGAGCGTTTTCTGAATGAAGGCCGTACGCTCGTCGCGCTGACGCATTCCAATATCGTCCAGATTTTCGACATGGGCGAAGAAAATGGCGAGTATTATCTGGCCATGGAATATGTGCAGGGGGCGGATTTAAGGCAGCTTCTGAAGAGTCTTGCACCTGTGCTGATGCCGCCGGATATTGCGGTGGCCGTGATATGTGAAGTCCTCAAGGGGCTGAGTTATGCGCATAGGGCGACGGACAGTGCGGGATCGCTTTTGGGCATTGTACACCGCGATATCAGTCCTTCGAACATTCTCATTTCGGAGGAAGGCGAGGTCAAGCTGATCGATTTTGGCATCGCGAAGGCCAAAACCATCGAAAGCTGCAGTGGTGTGGTGCAGGGAAAGTTTGCCTATATGAGTCCGGAACAGGCGCGCGGCGAACATCTGGATTCGCGGACGGATTTATTCTCTGCCGGCATCGTACTGTATGAGATGCTGACCGGTGTTCGTCCTTTTGAGGGAACATCGGATTTGCAGTCGCTCGAAAAAGTCAAGATCGATGCCGTTTGCCCGCCCAGCGAGTATCGACGGGACTGCGATAAGGCGATCGATGGGATAATTGAGCGGGCACTGGCCAAAAAGCGCGAAGACCGATACCAGAGTGCGGATGAATTTTACGACGCGCTGACTGCGTATGCCAATGATCACGACTATCATCTTGGGCAGAGGGATCTTGCAGCCTTTTTTAAACCGGTGATGCCGAAGCAGGATGCCGCACCGATGACGATGGATGATGCCCTGAATGCGCTGCTCGATGCGCAGGCAATGGCTTTCCAGACGACGGCGACGCAGACGATCAGACCTCGGGAGCCCAAAAAGGAGGATTCCGTTTCGTTTCCGGGCGGCGTCATTTCGGTTTCTTCGGACAGTCAGGAACTGATTTCGAATGAAGGCCGGATATCTTCCGGCAATCAGGACCGTGTTTCGCGCGATGGGCGGGTATCTTCCGGCAATCAGGACCGTGTTTCGCGCGATGGGCAGATATCTTCGGGGAATCTGGAACGGATTGATGGCAGGACCTCTTCTGGTAATCATAACCGTGTTTCGCGCGAAGTTGAGCGCCTGGTGCTGGAGGCAGAATCGGAGGATCTGGCCGTTCTGGAAGATGCTGTGCTTGCGCAGTTCGACGAAGAGACATTGCGAAAGCGGCGCCGGAAGCGGTTTTGGGCGCGCGTGCGATATGGTGCCATCGGGGGCGTGGTCATGCTGATGTGCATGATGGGCGGCCTCATGATTTACTGGCATATCCGAAGCGTCGATGACGTGCGTAAAATCCGTTCTACGATTCATGAATTGCGCGAGGATGTGGCCAACCGGGAAAATCAGGATGCACAATGGCCGCGGATTGAGCAGCTTTCGCAGATGCCGGAGATGTTTCGGCGCGGACTTCCGGTGGCAATCAAGACCCAGCCGGAGACGGCAACCATTTATATCGTCGAAGGCGTGTACCGTTCGCTGGAAGAGCAGCAGAAGCGGGTAGTTCTTCTGCCCGAGCAGGATGCGGAGATAGCCATTCAGGCGCCGGGATTTGAAACATGCTCGTTCAGAGTTCAGTTCGGGGATGGCCAGGGGCAGGGAGAACGCCATATTACATGGCACAACTGCCAGGGGGTTTCGTCGAGGTTTTCTGCTTCGCGCCAGCGAATCGAAGTCGATGTCATGCTGACGCCCATTCGTGCGCGAGCTGCCATTGCCCAGGCTGGCATTGACCCCATTCAGCCTGTGGTTCAGGCAGAACCTGTGCCGTTGGAACAGGCAGGTTCCGGGAATGCGCAGATCGCCGCAGGGGCAGCTCTGGACGGACTTGAACCCGCACAACAGGCTGGGGCCGGGAATGGTTTGCAGGCAGCGCCTGAAGATGCGAATCGGGATTCGGATTCGAAAGCGAATCCGGGAAGTCCGGAGGGGCCTGCGAAAGCGCAGCCATCTGCTGAAAAAGTCCCCAGTGACAGCGGGGCGGAATCGGGTACGGAATCAAGGGCAGATAACAAGCCGAAATCCGGGAAGACGGATAAAAAAGTGAAGCGTTCCCAGGGGGATCCAAAACCTTCGGTCGCCGGTGACGATGAAAAACAGCCGCCTGCCGAGCAGATTCAGGCATCGGTTTCTTCCAATATTGCCGCAGAGGTTGTGATCAATGGGGAACATAGGTCTTTGCCTGCTACTATCCAGGGCAAACGCGGAAATTCCTTTGAGGTGATTCCGGGCACTTCGGGACGGCAAAAAGCCGTTGCCTATCGCGGAACGCTTGGCGCATCCGATGTAAAAGTCCAGTTCTGCGAAGCAACGGTGCGCATCAATGATTATTATGTTGCCGGCGATCCGTCGCCCTATCAGCTTGCGGACATTTTTATCGACAGCAGGCAGGTCGCACATGGTGTGGACAACGTATTGCTGGTGCTGCCCTGTCGATCCGTTGAAATTGAAGCGCGGGCCCAGGTTTCGGGGACGAGTCTGTATGCCCATCGCAAGATCGAGCCGGCAGCCGGGAAAAATAACGTATTTTCCATGACCCCTGAGGCAAAATAATAAAGGGGTGGTTCCAAATGCGCATTGTTGCGGTGGATATAGGCAATACGAGGACTGGCGTCGGAGTCTTTGAAGATGGAGTCCTGGTGCTGCGCCGCGATGTGGTTTCGGAATCTTTGTCTGCCTGTCTGGAGGCGGATGGCAGGGATGCAGACCTGTGTGTGGTTTCATGCGTGCGCAGGGATTTCGATGTTCAGCAGGCATGCGGTAGTCTGAAATGCCGGATCTGTCGCGTAGATGTGAAGACGGCTCCTCTGGTGGTGCATTATGATTATCCCGAACGGCTTGGCCAGGACCGCATTGCGAATGCTTTCGGTGCCATGCATCATGCCTCAGGCGGCGCGATCGTCGCAGATTTTGGGACGGCGACGCATCTGGATATCGTCGATCCGAACGGCGAATTCCATGCGGGGCCGATCCTGGCTGGCGTCGGGACGATGATTCATGCGTTGACCGCGAGGGTGACGCATCTGCCCAGTCCCGATCTGACTGCCATCGTTGACCCGATCGTCCGGAATACCGAAAGCGGCATTCAGACCGGTGCGATTTTGGGGACTGCCGGTGGGGTGGAACGAATGGTGTCGGAGATTCGGAAACGCCTCGACTATTCGCCCAAAGTTCTGATAACCGGCGGCTATGCAGAGTGGATAGCTCCGCATATGCAGTACGACGAATGGATTCCCAATCTGACGCTCGAAGGGCTGTGCGCATACGGAATGCGCTTTATATAAAATGATATGTGGGCGCGGCTATGCGCTGTGCGCATACGCCTGCGCCTGGGCTGGCCTATTTTTTTATCAAAAATACGGCCAGCCCTTTTTTGTGATTGGACTGCGGCGCGCCGCGAAATGGTCTGTGCTACGATTCATACAAAAAAAGGCCTCGGTTCTGCATTGTACAAAACCGAGGCCTCTGTATTTCGGGCCGGCATCGCCGACCAGGATGGTAGATGGAATTAATCGCCGGATTCGCCGGTTTCATCTTTGATGAGCGGTGGAACCAGGAAGTAGGCGATACCGGAGTTCAGAACGGAACCGTCACCCAGGACCTTAATGCGGGCTTTGAGGACCTGCGGGTCATCCTTGGCCGGGAAGATGGACTGATTATCGACTGCAACGACATCGTAGCAAACGACAGTTCCCGGATTGAGTGCTTTAATTCCCTGATATTTTCCGGTGACGATTTGGTTGGTGATCTTGGCGCAGTTGCGGCCCTGAACGACGCCGCCGCCGGCGACCTTGACATTGAGTGCTTCAACGAGTTTTACGGCATCCTTATCTACATCTTCTGCGGTCGATGTAACAGTCAGCTGCATTGAACCTGCCAGCTTGCGGACCAGTTCAATGGTTTGGTTTTCAATGGTCGAATCGGCAATCTTTGCCATATAGAGTTTGTCTCGCTCAGCATTGGTAATCTTCTGACAGGATGATTGTGTTGTACAGACACCAGAATCGCAGGAACCGGCATCGCATGCCATCTGTTTCATGCCCTTGTCAAGGGTCGACGTTGAACCCCAAAGGCCGATGTAGCGGATCTTCTTTGCTTTCAGACGATCTGCATAAGTTTTGGAATTTGCATATTTGTAGTTGCCGGTTTCATAGTTGGCTTCATCACCAGCCTGGATTAGGATCTTAATGGCATCCGGACGATAGCCGACGCATCCGACGCGGCCATTGCCTGAGTAGCAGTTGATTGTCGAAGTATTGGTGCAGTATGACGTTCCATCCGCAACGCAAGCCGGAACCTGAATGAGGTTTTCACTGGTACCGTCTGCATTGATTTTTACTGCAGCAAGTGCATCGGTCGTGTTTTTCGTGTTCTCACTGATGGATGCTTTGTTCTTGAAACTGTTGACATCGCCCCAGACGCCGAAGCCAGTCCACATGTTTGCGAAACAGCCCTTGCCGTCGCTGCCGACTTTGGGGTTCACGATACAGCGCTTGTATTCACTGCAAATTGCGTTGCCGTTGTTCAGACCGCTGCAGTCGTTGTTTTCCTGGCATGCTTTGCCAAGATCCTTGCATTTCATGGTTTCCAGCATGGATGGCAGTTTGGTTTTTAATGTATCGATCTCACCGCGCATTGACCCGCTGGAGTCGACGGCAAAATAGATGTCGATCGTCTGAACAGCGGTTTCGAAGCTGAGTGACTGGGTTTTGGGTTCAGCTTTCTTTTTGTAGGGAACGACGAAGACGAAGTTGCCTTTCGACTGTGGGTTGTCGTTTTTGTCTTTGGGCTTCGTTCCGGCACCATATTCGATAAGATCCGATACGCCATCGCCGTCACTGTCGGCCTTCGTCGGATCCGAGCACCAGGTGCAGCCGCCATTGCAGCATTTGGTTTCGAAATTGTCCGAAAGGCCGTCGCCATCCGAGTCGACTTCGAGCATGTCGGGAATGCCGTCACTATCGGTATCGCGGCAGACATTATTCGCAAACGCGCATTCTGTTTTATCCGCAATACCATCACCGTCGGTATCGCCATTGTAGCGAGCCAGATAACCGGTTTTCAGGCGCAGCATGCCTTCCTGGACATCCGTCAAACCGTCGTTGTCGGAGTCGGTATCCATATAGTCGGGCGTACCATCGCCATCGCAGTCCACAGGAGCGGATGCAGTGCCCAGCTTATTCTTGGGATTCGTCTTGCTGTTGGGACAAACACCGGAGAACGTCCCGGCTTTTTCGTGCTCTGTCTTGGTCACCAGACCTTTGATCTCATCGACATCGCTGAATCCGTCGCCGTCGTTGTCGTAATCCAGATAATCGGGAACGGTATCGCCATCGGTATCCTTGCAGTTCTTGAACAAACCATTCTCTTTGGTACCACCGCATTCAACGCTGTCCGGAATGCCATTGTCGTCGCTGTCGGTATCCAGATAGTTCGGAAGACCATCGTAATCGGCATCATCGGGTTCGTATGCACCGCTGCCATTGTTGGCTTCGATGCTGTCGGGAATCGTGTCGTTGTCAGAGTCCGTATCCTCATAATCCTTCTTGCCATCTTTATCGGAATCGACACACGCTTCGTTCGGTTCTGTAAATCCAAGTTCCGTATCCTCGGGGTGGCACTCAAGAGCATCGATAATGGTATCTTTGTCTGTATCGTTACCCTGCTGGGCAACTTTGATTTCCTTACAGAACGATTTGCCGCCTTCTTCGACACATTTTTTGTTGGTATTGGCGCAGGATTCCACGACTTTGTTGAAATCACCGCCGCTGCATTCCATCAGGTAATCATTTGAACATTTTTTCTGGCCTTCATCGCAATTCTTGACTTCGCAGACGGCATCAGACTCGCTCACGGTCTTGCAGACATTGCCGTAAGCTCCGCAATCAGACAATTCCGTCCACCAGCCATTTTCGCACTTAAGCAGTTTGTTGGCATCGCATTTTTTGGTATCACCGGTGCAGTCAAAATCCTTGCATTCCGGAGCACCATTGTCATTTACGACACAGGCTGAAGTCGTCTTATCGCATTCACTCTCGACGGTAAACTGCCCATCCGTGCCGCATTTCATGATTTTGTTGTCGAGGCATTTGGCTTCGCCTTCGGAGCAGCTTGCGATACATTCCGCATGGCCATCGCCCTGCTCGCAAATCGGTGTATCCTCCATGCTGGCGCAGTCATCACCGGCAACCAGTTTGTGCGCATCATTGCAGGTCTTGATGACCGTGCCATCGCATCTGGACTCGCCCGGAGTACATTCCGATTCGAAGCAGCCCCAAATGCCCTCCTCATTCTTAAAGCACTTCTGGTTGGGATTCTCTTCGGATCCACACGTCTCGCCCTCGACGAAAACGCCTTCCTCGCCGCATACCATCAAAACATCGCCGTCGCAGCGCTTTTCGTCGGCAGAACATGCATTTGGATCCGGAACCACATAGCCATCATTCGCACATTTGAAGTTTTCATCGCAGTGTGAATCAGCGGGACATACAGGACAACCCTGAGTTTCATTGCCATCTTCATCGGTAACAATGTTGCCCTCTTCGTCTACCTGGACGCATTTGCCGCCGGTTCCCGGTTTGTCGAGTTCACCATCTTCGTCAAAAGTATCTACAAAGCACTTAAAACCTTCAGCACAAGCCGGACAGCCGGCCTTTTCGGGATCATCATCCGCAACGCAGGCATTGTCCGTATCTTCACTGCAATGATACCCTTCATCACAGCTGGCAGGGCAACTGAATTCAGGTATGACGACGCATTCCTGTTTTTCCTCATCGCAGCGTTTGCCGTCACCACAGCCTTCTTCGGGGCACTTCTTCTCAGCACCATCGGCGACACATTCAAATCCTGTCGATTCATCACAGTGATAGCCTTCATCACAGCTTTCCGGGCATTTGTTTTCACCGTCGGCGACGCACTCGAATCCTGTCGATTCATCGCAGTGGAAGCCCTCATCGCAGCTATCGGGGCATGTTTTGTCAGGGGTACTATCCGCGACGCATTCCTTTGTGGCTTCATCGCAGTGTTTGCCTTCGCCGCAGTCCGCCGGACATTGTTTTTCGGGAGTATTGTCAGCGACGCACGTCTTCG
>JAEEGL013787093.1_pt1 | contig 13519 bp, 7 predicted proteins | sample 9134231 | NCBI WGS metagenome assembly JAEEGL01 (sample SAMN16246548, study PRJNA631951) | gut metagenome | biome: gut microbiome; feature: rumen; material: fiber-attached | host: Bos | place: Iran: Karaj | collected 2018-10
AATGGATATCAGTCATGGACAGAGACGAAAGAATTCATGGCAGGAGAATATCTTAACGACCTCAGTAAAAGGCCTAAAAAAGTAGTAGAAAAGTATAAGTTCAAGGCATATGGGTCACAGGCGTTCTGGGATATGCCCAAAGGGACGCATCTGGGGTTTGATTTTTCCTATATCAAAGGGGAAAAGCCTGTGTTTATAGGCAATATGAACTTCAAAAATGCATATCTTCTCATATGGTTTGAAGAAGAAAAAAATATGATCAAGCTGCAGAGTGATGTGGAAGGAAAGAAGCTTCACAGTGGTGAGAGTTTTACTCTGTTTGATTATATGATACTGCCGGATGGAAAGGAATATTTTGAACAGTTTAGCCCCAGAACAAATGAAAAACTATTCGGATATACCTCCTGGTACAACCATTATCAGGATATAAACGAGGAGGTCGTCCTGGATGCTTTGGAAAAATCCGATAGGAGGTTCAATCTTTTCCAGATAGATGACGGGTATGAGACTACAGTCGGGGACTGGATGGATGTGGACGAGAATAAGTTTCCGGAGGGACTAAAGGGTATAGTAGAAAAAATACACGACAAGGGTATGAAGGCCGGCATATGGCTCGCCCCTTTTGTGGCTGAGACAGAGTCTGCAGTGGCGAGAGAGCATCCGGAGTGGATCGCAAAAGATGCTTCGTGGAATAACATATACGCAGGAAGTAACTGGAGCGGATTTATGCCCCTCGACTTAAATAACGAAGAGGCGGTTCAGTATGTCAGAAAGTCTCTGAGATTCCATAAAGAACTTGGCTTTGACTTCTTTAAGCTTGATTTCCTCTATGCTGTAAATCTTTGTCCTCTTCGTGGGAAGACAAGAAGTGAGACTTCGGAATATGCATACTCATTGCTCCGTGAGGAGCTGGGTGACGCTTTGATTCTCGGATGTGGAGCTACGTTACTAAATGCGGGCGGGAAGTTCGACTTCTGCCGTATAGGACCTGATGTGTCTCTGACTTTTGATGACGTGGCATATATGAGGATGTTCCATCCGGAAAGAGTATCGACGAAGGTTACCATTCAGAACACCATTTTCAGGAGCATGTTGGACGGACATCTGTTTATGAACGATCCAGATGTATTCTTACTCCGGGATGATAATATAAAACTGTCATTTGAGCAGAGGAAGGCTCTCACGAAGATAAACGCCCTGTTCGGCTCGCTTCTTATGACATCCGATAATATTGCGGAATACGATGATGATAAGAAAAAGATATTGGAGGATGCGCTTGATATCTTTATGAATGGCAGGCTGATATCATACAGCAGGAAGAAAAACAGTATATTTATAGAGTTTGAGCTGAACGGGAAGAACCGCATTTTTATATACGATCCTCAAAAAGGTACCATGCTCGAAAAGCAGAGACGGGTAATAAAGGGGACTGTAGGAGACGGCGTTTCAAAAGACCGTACAAAGGTAATATTCGGGAATAAGATAGAAAGCAGCGTAGTAGCCAAAGCAGAAAAATCAAAGCAGAAATATATAAAGAAATTCGGCGATGATTCGGATAAAAAATACTCTTTTGATGTTGAAAAAGTAGATGCACTGGATAATATCGGAGTGAAGAAGCTTGTACTGAAAGAAGATGACGGTTGCGGGTCGGCAGAAAAACTCTCTTTACAGGATAATCCTTTGGTCGTCGGAAATATCAGAATGGGATTTGGCCATTACCGCATAAGCATAGCTATGGCATCCTGTGCAAAGGCTCTTGGGTATACTCCGTACTGGCTCGATCTCGCCGGCTTTGATGCTACGGGATCAAAGATGATACGTGAACAGAATGATATGTATTCACTCGCATCGCGTATATCCCAGAAGTCACACGCATTCAACCATTTTGTGTGGGAGCCCCTGAACAAGGAAGGATTCCGCCAGATAACCTACAATGCAAAGGACCAGAAAAATGCTGAGCTCCTGGCACCGATACTAAATGCATTACCTAAAGATGTTCCGTATATAGCTACTCATGTGTGGCCGAGCCAGGCTGCGATCCATGCAGGAATGACGCATGTGGTAAACGCCATCCCCGACAACTGGGCTATGGCACTTCATCTGTCTGAAGGAGCCATCCATGCGGTTCAGACCCCGTTTGCATATCTGGGATATAAGATGATGAACGGTTTTTCAAAGAAGGATCTGAAGGGGATGCCTGAGAAAGACCTGAAGATGGTAGGAAGATATGTGGATCATGAACTCCTGGTAAATCTTGAAGAGGATAATGCATTAAGAATAAAAAGGGCAAATGAAAATGCTCCGATGAGATTCCTCATGACAGTGGGTGGAGCAGGTGCCGGATTTGACCAGTTCCTGTCCATGGTAAAGCATCTGGTTCCCTTGGTTAGAAAAGGAAAAGCGGCAGTCTTTATCAACTTCGGTGACCACAAGGATGTATATGAAAAGATGCAGAAGGCGCTGGGAGACATAAAGGTAAATAAGTTCTTTGATGATTATGAAGGCTTAAAAGAATATGTAAAGTCTATAAGAGCCGGAAAAGCAAAAGGTATAACTGCCATCTATGATCCTGATATTTTTAAGGCGGTATATGCTACAAACATGCTCATACCGGAGAGTGATGTACTGATAACAAAGCCGAGTGAGCTGGCATATTATCCCGTACCGAAGCTGTTCATGAAGCATATCGGAGGGCATGAGGTATACGGTGCAGTGTGCTCACAGGAAGCAGGAGACGGTACTTTCGAATGCGATACCGATCAGAAAGCAAATGCTATGATAGACAGACTGATAAGTGACAAGGAGCTGTTTGTCCATATATGTGAGCGTATAAATGTTATGAAGAAAAACGGGGATTATAACGGAGCATATGAATGTGTGAAGCTGGCCGCGGGAAAAACAGGGATAGCTTAACACCATGACTAACCGGTGCGAAAGGAAATACATATGGGTATAAAAAAAGATAAAAAAGGCTCGAACAGATTGTTGGAGAGAACGATGGAACGCCTGGCGAAGAGAAGGCAGGCTCCGGTATATGTTTTTGTGCTGCTCCTACTGTTGTATTTTGCTGCGTCAATAATAGTAAGTTTTACGGCCGGATCACAGGAAGTGGTGATGTTTGGCGGCAATCCGCTTTATATCTATACCTTTGCCGGTGTTTTTTCGTCGGTTGCAAATCTGTGTGTTGTACTGATGGTGATATTTTGCGGGAAAATGGGTTTTATAGTATCGGTCACAGTTATGCTGGTTCAGATGCCAATGATGCTGATGGGTATCATAAAGGGAAATCTTAGCAGTATTCCTGGTCTTTTTGGTAACACCCTGACAATCATCGTGGTATTTGTCATATACATTGACAAAAAGAAGGTCGAAGAATACCAGCACAGGATCCGGGAACAGGCAACTACGGATTTACTGACAGGCCTGCCAAACGGGTTTGCCGGTACCGAACTGATTAATGAACTGATCCGTCGAAACAAGCCTTTTACAAACGTAACAATCGACATCAATAATTTCAAGCTGATCAATGATACAATGGGCTTTGATATAGGAAATAAGGTACTGTTGGAGATTGCCTCACGGTGGAAAAAGATTGCTAACGAAGGACTTTCAGGTACGCTGGACTTTATCTCCCGTATTAATGGGGATGAGTATTCTCTCGTCATACGTAACTATGATTCGACAGATGACGTGGAAAAGACCGTAAAGACGTATGAAAGTGCGCTTGAAGAGAAGATGGTGATAGATGGATATGAAGTATTTGTAAATGCAAGTTTCGGATATGCAAACTTTCCTTCGGATGCGGCAGAACTTGATACACTTGTCAATTACTCAGTGGCGGCGATGAGGGAAATAAAGCGCATCAACAGTAGCGAACATATCCTGCATTTTACTCCGGAATTGCTGAAAGAGCAAAGCACGCTTATGATTGACAACAAAGTCCGTTTTGCACTGGAAAATGACATGGTCGGTTTCAATCTCCAGCCACAGTATGATATGTCTCATAGACTCCGCGGCTTTGAGGCACTTGCACGTATGAAGGATAGTGACGGGAACAGCGTGAGCCCGATAGAATTTATTCCTGCTGCGGAGAGACTGGGTATGATCGACAGTCTTGATCTGATGGTATACAGAAAATCCGCTGTGTTTATAGGGGATATCATAAAGAAGACAGGATTGGATATTGTACTAAGCATCAATGCATCAGTAAAACATCTGATGAAAAACGGATTTGCAGAGGAAATACGGAGCCTGTTGAAAGACAGCGGAATACCGGCCGGGCAGCTGGAAGTTGAAATTACGGAATCTATATTGATCGAATCCGCGGAAAAAGCGGCAGAATGTCTGAACGAACTGAAAGATATGGGAATCCGGATAGCCATAGATGATTTTGGAACAGGGTATTCTTCCTTAAGCTATCTGAACAGCTTTCCTTCAGATATCCTTAAGATTGACAAGTCATTTATAGATAAGATGAATGATAGTGATTCTTCACAAAAATATGTTGAGGCGATTATTTCGTTGGCACATGTACTGGATCTTGAAGTAATCGCAGAAGGCGTGGAAGAGGATGAACAGCTGGAAACCCTGGGCGGTATCCATTGCGATTATATTCAGGGATTTATCTGGGGCAAACCTCTCACACAGGATGAGGCGGAAGAATTGCTGATGAAGCTGGCAGCCTTAAAGTGAAAATATGACCTGTATATGATGGAAAATTTGAGATATAGTAAAATTGGAGAATGGGGATAATGAAGAAAAAGATTGCAGTATGTGGCAACGGATGGAATTATGATACGCTGCATGAGGCATTATTGGGGATCAGGGAATACGCCGAAAAAGAAGATTTTGATATATTCGTGTTTCTGAGCTTTGCTTCCTATAGTGAGCATAAAACGCTCATGCAGGGAGAACTGAATATATATAAGCTGATGGATCCGAAGGAATATGACGGGATTATTGTTTTTTCGACAGCACTTAATTCCGTAGAGACAGTAATTTCCATATGCAAGGAAGCAAAAGAATGCGGGGTTCCTGTAGTGAGTATCGGAATGGAGCTTGATGGGATCAGTTCGGTATGTGTCAGCAATGATGAAGGCATGAGGGAGCTTGTTGAGCATCTGATAGAAAAACATAATGTAAAGAGAGTAACCTATATCGGTGGTACGCCCGATCATGTTGACAGCATGGCAAGGCTTGACGTGACGAGAAAAACTCTCGAGGCTCATGGGCTTAAGCTGGACGATGCTGATATCAAGTACGGGAAATGGACGAGCAGGTACACATACATGGCTGTTGACGAGGTTTGCGATTCGGAGAACGGCCTTCCGGATGCTTTTATATGTGCAAACGATATTATGGCCATGGCTGCGTGCACGGAGCTTGAATCAAAAGGTTATCTTGTTCCACAGGATGTGATCGTGACCGGATTTGACAATTGCAGGGATGGAAAAGACTTTTATCCTGCTCTTTCTACCGTTGAGCAGAATTACAGGGAGATTGGGTACAAAGCCTGCAGGATTATTTTTGATGAATTATGCGGGAATAAAGAGACCGTAAGGGAATTGGTCAATTCACGTTTTGCGTGCGGTGAGAGCTGTGGATGCAAAGGTGAAAAAGATTATGCGGCTATGCACATTGCGTATTGCCGCAAGCTTTTCAAGAAAAACTCGGATGCCAAGCTGCTTGAGCAGAATGAAAGAGGAATGCAGCAGTGGCTGGCAGATACTCCCAGCTACAGTGCGCTTAAAGAGACTTTGTCCAGGCATTATCTGAACAGTCATCAGTTTGAAGGCAAAGGATTTTACATTTGCATAAATAAAGAGTATTTTGAAGATGTAATGCTCAGCGAAAAAGAACTGTGGGCAAAGGGAAAGAGTTCCGGGATTGAGACACTTATTGCGCTTAAGGATGATAAGATTATCGAAGATGCTAAAGTCAATGCGGTAACCATTGTACCCGAATATTGTAAAAACGAGGGGGAGCAACACATTTACTTCGTAATGCCAATGCATTATTTCGAGAATAATTACGGCTATGTTGTTCTGACCGATTTTACATACCTGACAAATGAGAACATGCTCTATCCTTATATGGAGAAGCTGCAGCAGTCCATCAGACTCATGCGGACGAATCTGAGGCTTAGGACACTGCATGATAGGGATCAACTGACCGGACTTTACAACAGATTCGGATATGAGAATAAAGCTCTTTTACTGTACAGGGAGAGTATTGAAAAGAAGACCGATATGATGGTTATGTTTGTTGACATAAATTATATGAAGAATATAAATGATGTATTCGGTCATCTTCACGGTGATAATGCGATACGGACAGTTGCTGCAGCTATAAAGGCAAATGTGAGCAATGACGCAGTCCCGGTAAGATTCGGCGGTGATGAGTTCCTGATAATCGAACATGACTGTGACCGTGCAAAAGCAGAACAGATCAGGAGAGGCATCTTGGAATATCTTGAAGAAAAAAACAGTGAAAAGAGCGCTCCTTACGATATCTCCGTAAGTATCGGATTTACAGTGACGGATCCGGTAGATCATCCTGATGTTGGACTGTCGGAATACATCAGGGATGCTGATAGGCTTATGTATGAGATAAAAAAAGAGATGCATAAGAAGAACGACCGCAGAAAAGCATAGATTTGTTAAAAAAGTGCTTGACAAAAGCACTTTTTTATTGTAATCTATGATAGCTATCAATGATAACTATAAATGTGAAGAATTTTAAAAGGGATAGAAACATGCCAAGAGATAAATCATTAAGCCATGCAAAAGTAAAGCAGGCTATAAAAGAGGAATTCTTAGAAAAAGGATTTGAAGGGGCGTCTATCAGGAGCATAGGTGCAAGAGCCGGCATGACTTCTGCCGGGCTCTATAGGCATTATGATGATAAGGCTGCCATGTTTTCTGCTATGGTGGATCCGCTTATTGAAAGTATACAAAAGTGGGTTGAGAGGCATAAAAACAGAAAATACGGACTTGTAAAAGATGGAACAAACCGACAGGATCTTTTTGGGGAAACTGTAGTTGACCTTTTTAAGGATGTTATAATTCCTCAGAAGGCAGAGTTCAGGCTTTTGCTCAGTGCTTCAGCAGGGACAAAATACGAGAATTTTATTCATGATTTTGTAGATCAAAACCAGATTGATTTTATGAATGCTCTTGATTACTTAAGAGAGCAGGGATATAAAGTGAAAAACATAGATAAGGAGGAACTCCATATGCTGCTTTCGGCGTATATTACAGCGTGTCTCGAACCCATTATACACGATTATGACGATGATAAAATAGATAATTATTTAAAAACTATCCAGGATTTCTTTATGCCCGGGTGGTTGAATCTTATGGGGATTAAATAAGAGCCTTCGAGGCTCTTTTTTAATCCCTTAGTTATCGCTTTGAAGTTAGTGATAACTAACCACTACGTGTATTTGTCTTTCTGAGCATAGCGAAGAAGCTTATGTCCTATAGAGAAAGATCCTTCGCTTACTCTTGGAATGACATAAAATACAATACAAAAGAATTATTTAACAAGGGAGGATCCCCAAATGGGAAAGACGGGAAATTTCGATCACATGAAGTTGATCGGACAGTACGCAGGCGGTCATAAAAAGCTGATCACACTTGGCAGATGCATAGCTGCTGTAAGTGCCATTATGACTATCATACCTTTTTATGACCTATGGAAGATTATCCGTATCGCCGTAAACGGAGAGGATACGGATGATATCAGTTTTTATGCATGGCAGGCAGTATTGCTTACCGTGGGTGCGCTTTTAGTATATATTACAGCGCTGCTTTGTACGCATATTGCGGCATTCCGTATTCAAGCGAATATGAGAAGTGCTCTCATGAGAAAAATCATCACACTTCCTTTGGGAGTATTTGATGAAGACGGTACAGGTAAGATCAGACGTATAGTAAACGATTCTACCGCAGCAACTGAAACATATATTGCCCATAATATTCCGGATAAAGTAGTAGCGGCTATAACACCTGTAGGTCTTATAGTCCTGATCCTGGCCTTCAACTGGAAGATAGGCCTGATATGTATGATACCTGCAGTACTTGGATTTGCATGTATGATGTCGATGATGGGCAAGGGCATGCAGGAAAAAATGAAGGAATACCAGAATTCCCTGGAGACCATGAGCAGTGAGGCTACAGAGTATGTCAGGGGTATTCCGGTAGTAAAGACCTTTGGACAGACTATATTTTCGTTTAAGAGGTTTAAGGCATCCATTGACAGCTATGGAAAGTGGACCACCGACTATACTCTGCATCTCCGATTCCCCATGATGGGATTTATGACATGTATTAATGCGGTATTTATCTTTATCGTCATAGCTGCATATGCTTTTACAAGAGACGGTATTCTTAATTCAGATATACTGGATATTATGTATTATATTATCGTGACGCCTTTGGTAACTGTAACTCTTACAAAAATCGCATATTCGGGAGAAGCCGAGATGACTCTTATCGATGCCATGAAGCGTGTAGAGGGTATCATGAGCATGGAGCCTTTGAATGAGAGTAAAACTAATGTAACTGCTAAGGATAACAGCATTGAACTGGACAAAGTAACTTACAGATACAAGGATGCCACAAGGGATGCTTTGAGTAATGTGTCTCTTAATATTAAACAGGGCGAGCATGTAGCATTTGTCGGTCCGTCAGGTTCGGGTAAGACTACACTTGCAGAGCTTATAGTACGATTTTTTGACGTAAGCTCGGGAGAGATAAAGGTAGGAGGTATAAATATAAAGGATCTTCCTCAGAAGAAGTTGATGGATATGGTATCCTTCGTATTCCAGGACAGCCGCCTGATCAAAGCTTCCATATTTGAAAATGTAAAAATGTCAAAGCCGGATGCTTCAAGAGATGAGGTAATGGCAGCACTTAAAAAAGCACAGTGCATGGATATCATAGATAAGCTTCCTAATGGTATAGATACGATAATCGGTGAGAAGGGAACATACCTTTCCGGAGGTGAGCAGCAGAGAATAACCATAGCCAGAGCGGTACTCAAGGATTCACCTATACTGATACTTGATGAGGCTACAGCCTTTGCAGATCCGGATAACGAGTCTAAGGTACAGGCTGCATTTGAGGAATTGTCCAAAAACAAGACATTGATCATGATAGCTCACAGACTCAGTACGGTAGTAAATGCCGATAAGATTTTCGTGCTTGATGACGGCAAGCTGGTAGAGAGCGGGAAACATGAGGAGTTGATGTCAAATAACGGACTGTACAGAAGACTGTTTGATGAATACTCGAAATCAATAGATTGGAAGGTGAGTGCGTGATGAAAAATTGGTTAAAACATAAATACGCTCTATCTGAAGAGGGCGCAAAAGATATGATAAAGGCATGCATCAGTGTAACATGCACCAATATAGTTCTGATGATGTCTTCAGGTATTTTATATATGCTGATAAAGGATCTGCTTGACAGGGATCTTTCTTCTGACAAAATCTGGATATATGCAGTGGCAAGCGCGGGTGTGATAATACTTATAGCGGTAACGAATTTTATCCAATACAATGCTACGTTCCTTTCTACCTATCGCGAGAGCGGCAGAAGAAGAACAACACTGGCGGAAACGCTGCGTAAACTTCCGCTGTCTTTCTTCGGAAAGAAAAATCTTACAGACCTTACTACCAATATTATGGGAGACTGCGCTCAGATAGAAACAGCGTCAAGCCACTGGATCCCCGAGCTTATAGGAGCTCTCGTATCTACCGGACTGGTAGGAATCAGCCTGTTTTTCTTCTTTGACTGGAGAATGGTACTTGCGAGTTTCTGGGTAATACCTGTATCTTTTATAATAATTCTTTCATGTTCCGGTGCAGAGAAGAGAGCTGTAAGGAAAAACTCAGCTATAAAACTCGACATGGCCGACGGAATACAGGAGTGTCTGGAATCCATCAGGGATTTACGTGCTAACGGTGCTGAAGGCAGGTATATGGAAAAACTCGAAGGAAAGATCAGAAGAGTTGAAAAAGAAGCATTGTATACCGAACTTAAAATGGCTGTGTATGTAAATGCTGCTACCATAATACTTAAAGTAGGTATCGGTACGACAGCGCTTGTAGGCGGAGCATTGTTCGCTAACGGTTCGATAGATATTCTGACCTTCTTCATGTTCCTGATGCTTGTAGCCCGTCTGTACGATCCGATGCAGATAACGCTTCAGAATTTTGCTGCAATAATTTCCTGCGGTATACAGTGTGAGAGACTTGATGAGGTCTTATCACATGAAACCCAGACCGGTAGTACAAATATGACAAATAAAGGTTATGATATAGAGTTTAATCATGTCGGATTTAAGTATTCGGATGATACCGATGTATTAAAGGATGTTACATTTACCGCAAAACAGGGTGAGGTTACTGCTCTTATAGGTCCTTCCGGTGGAGGAAAGACCACTATATCAAGACTTGCCGCAAGATTCTGGGATGTTACCGAAGGAAAGATAACTCTGGGTGGAGCGGATGTATCATCCATCGATCCCGAAACGCTTCTTATGAATTATTCCATCGTATTCCAGGATGTTACATTATTTAATAATACAGTTATGGAGAATATCCGTATCGGTAAAAAGGGCGCGACGGATGAAGAGGTTATGGCAGCGGCCAGGATGGCAAACTGTGATGAGTTTGTAAATCTGCTTCCTGATAAATATAATACGGCTATAGGTGAAAACGGAAGCGAACTGTCGGGTGGTGAGAGACAGAGGATATCGATAGCCAGAGCGTTCCTGAAAGATGCACCGATAATACTTCTGGATGAGGCTACTGCATCTCTTGATGCTGAGAATGAAACAGCCATTCAGGAAGCATTGTCAAAACTGATAAAGAACAAGACAGTGCTTATCATTGCACATCGTATGAGAACTATAGCAAATGCGGATCATATAGTGGTACTGAAAGACGGCGTGGTAGCAGAGGAAGGAAGACCTGAAGACCTGGCTAAAAAAGACAGTATATACAGCAGGATGACCAGGCAGCAGAGGATATCTCAGAACTGGGCTATGTAACTTGGGGGTATTGTGAGCACAACGTTGTAGTAATTATGCAGGGTTTCCTTGATCAGTGATAACAGAACATCATCCTTGGAGTCGTAGTTGCGATAGAATGTTTTTCTAGCAAGGCCGGCTTCAAGGATTATTTGTTTTACGGTTATTTCACTGTACGGATGAATTTTCATAAGTGGGAGAATAGCCTGTGTGATTTCTTTACGTGACCTGATGGCGGACGGATTTTTCTGAAATGTTCATATTTAAGTTCTCATCTTTCTGAAAGTGACACACATATATAAGATTGTGGCAACCCTACAGGTAACTTTTGGTTACTTGATTTTTGATTTTAAAAATAATATAATGTGCTTACAAGAATCAATAACCATTCGATCACTGGGACGGTTCTCTGATTGGCAGGAAAGGAAGATGATATGAAGAAGCATATTTTTAGGAAAGTTATGGTGTTTGCACTGGCATTGGTGATGATTGCCGGAGCATTTGTGAATCTAAGGGAGGTATCAGCGTCCGCCAAGTCAGCAGCTCCCGGAAAGCCAAAGGTGAAGATAACGGCTTTAAAAGAAAAAAAGGCATCAAGGTGACTATCGGCAAAACCAAAAATGCGGACGGCTTCAAGGTTTTTGTGTATTTCGGCTCGGATGAGAGCCTTTATACGATTGATGATAAGCCTTTGTGTGTCGATAATATGAGTTTTGAGGATTACAAAAATGTGGCTTCTGTTGATCAGAACGGGAAGAAGAAAAGGACGGTGAGCATCAAGGCATCCAGTATTTTGGGCAGTGAATTTGAGACCCTGTATCCCGGTACATATTTTGTGAAAGTAAAAGCATATAAAAAGGACGCGAAAGGAAAAATGACATACGGAAAGCTGAGCAAGGAAGTAAAGCTTAAGGTATCTGTAGATACCAAAACCGGTCGTACTTCTGCAGGTTATTCTATCGAGGATATAGCAAAGCTTAAGCAGGGTGACATTGTTACATTTGGAGCATATGAACAGGACTGCAATTTCGCTAACGGTCCCGAGCCTATTGAATGGATAGTTCTGTCAAAAAAGGATTCTCAGATCTTTCTTTTCAGCAAGTATGCACTGGACCGACTTCCTTATGATACAACTCAGTATAAGAAATGTATCTGGAAAGTCAGTTCCATTCGTAAGTGGCTGAACAAAAAGTTTTACGATGTAGCATTCAGCGAGGCAGAGAAGGCATTTATTGCTACCGTGACGAATGAGAATCCGTATTACATCACAAAAAACAAAACTGTTCCGGGCACTGATACGAAAGATAAAGTATTTATTCTTTCTGAAGCTGATGTCAATAACGAAGACTATGGATTGGACGGTGACTTAAGGGCATGTGTTATTACAGAATATGCGAAGGTAAGGGGAGCAGATCCTTCATACTGTGATTATTGGCTTCGAACCTTGGGCGATGATGAAGACGGGGCTAATGAAAGCTGTGCAAGTACTGTTAATTACAGCAGTTATGTATATTCGTTAGGTATGTGTACATATTTTGACTATGAGTATGATAACGATGAAGATTATGGTCTGGATATATCATATGGTAGTGCTGTCCGTCCTGCTATCGTGATAGACCTTAAAAAATCAGGTGATGATCATTGGGCTGAAGAATGGGATGATGAATGGAACGAAAATGATTACTGGGATGGTTTTGACAAGAACTTTAATGACGATGACGATGACGACTTAAATAATGAATTAGGTGAGACTGCCAACGGAAGGGTAATTGCGGCTACTTCTGGTGTAGTACTTAAGGAAGGTCCTAAAATGCTTCTGGACGGTGATGACCTTACTAAGTTCTGCTTTAGGGCTACTTCTGGGTATATCATCTGGGAAGCACCGAAAGCTCTGGAAGTTAAAGCGTATATCATGGAGACCTCAAATGATACGAAAAAGTATAAGGGAAGAAATCCAAAGTCATGGGTACTTTATGGCTCGAATACAGAGATCACCTCTAAGGACAGTAATGATTGGGAAAAGATAGATTCTGTTACAAATGATAAGAAAATGAAGGCGAAGAACTATAAATCATATACCTTCGAGCTTGCGTCTCCTTCTAAGACATACAAGTATTTTATGCTGGAAATCCTAGAAAATAAGGGGGATGAATGCACTCAGCTCTCGGAAATTACCCTGATAGAAGCTTAGAATTCGTAAAAATACAGGTGCCACATTGATGACTGTGGTTGACGGGGAATGGAGGACAACTTATGGCAATCAAACTGAAATTACCGTTATGAAAGAGATGCAAGCTATAGTAAGCAGGCTTAACAAGACAATGATCGATATTTCTTACGAAAACACAATAGGACATGCTTTGAGCTTCTTCTTGAGTGGTGTGCTTTGCTTCGTGATCAGTGCAATTTACAGTTATGTAGAAAAAAAGTATAAGAACAGTACTGAAACTAATGTGAATTAACAAAAAACTTGACAGATTTG
>JAEEGL014966822.1_pt1 | contig 13519 bp, 12 predicted proteins | sample 9134231 | NCBI WGS metagenome assembly JAEEGL01 (sample SAMN16246548, study PRJNA631951) | gut metagenome | biome: gut microbiome; feature: rumen; material: fiber-attached | host: Bos | place: Iran: Karaj | collected 2018-10
GAAAAAGGAAAGGGGACCGCAAGAGTCCCCTTTCGCTTGTTTGCAATCAACGAACCAGTCCCTTGACCTTTGCCGCTTTTCCGACTCTGCCGCGCAGATAGTAGAGCTTTGCTCTGCGCACAACGCCTTTGCGGACGATCTCGACCTTGTCAACTGTCGGGCAGTGAACCGGGAAGACTCGCTCAATACCGACACCGTGTGCAACTCTGCGGACGGTGAAGGTCTCGCTGATGCCGCCGTGCTTCTTCGCAATGACAGTACCCTCAAAAACCTGAATACGGTACTTGTCTGCGGATTCGTAAATGCGGACGTGAACCTTGACGGTATCGCCGACATTGATCTCCGGCACATCACTCTTCATGCTGGACTTGCTGATTTGCTCCAAAGCGTTCATTTGGGATTCCTCCTTGATTTGTTTACGGATGTTCATACATTGCAGCACAGGGAAAATCCCGAACCTTTCAACAGCCGCTCAGCGCTTTTTCTGAGAGGCAAATGCAGCGGACCACCCATTTGTCAGAATGTTTTGTTTCCTGCGGAAGCTGCGGAAATCCGCCTGCTGCCGGAGAAAACGCATTTTGACCTCGCCCTACAAGTACAGGCGGATATTCAAATGCTGTATCATTATATCACATCTCCCCCGAAAAAGCAAGGGGTTCCGTGCAATTTTTTCACTTTACGCAAAAATCCGGTAAAACCGGCGGCGGTTTTTGCCAATGCGCCGGAGAATAAGCACAGCGGCTCCGCAAAGACGAAGCCGCTGTCTCATGTTGTGCGTTTCGGTGCTTAGCCCTGCTCAGGTGCACCGACGGGACATGTATCTGCGCAAGCGCCGCAGTCAAGACATGTATCGGCGTCGATGACGTACTTGCCGTCACCCTCGGAAATTGCACCTGCCGGACATGCGTCTGCGCAAGCGCCGCACTGGATGCATGCATCGCTGATTGCATATGCCATAGCTGTTACCTCCTAGTAAAATAGTATGTGGTATGTGTTTGCGGAACTATGATTTCTGTTCCTGATAATATTGTATCATATTTTCAGAAAAAATCAAGGGGTTTTGCAAAAAAATATGATTCTCACGTATATGCGCCTGTTTTTGCGCGAAATTCTTTGTCAGGATGCACAGGAAGGGCGTTTTTTCGGCAGATTATCCGATAAGTTGAAAGCTGTGGAAGCTGCACAGGAATCCCGCGGCAACAGGAAAACACTCTGCGGATTCTGCATGAAGGAAATGATGATTGCACAGCTTTTGTGCAAGATTGCGCACCACAAAATAGAATCTACGAGAGCAATATAATTATAATTCGTTGTGCATCATTGCGAATTTCTTCTTCAAAAAGAAAACTCTTTGCAACATCTTGACAATTTTCTGAAGATTTGATATAATATAGTATTGTAGGATATTGTGGCACATTCGTGCTTCTATCAATCGGATGCTTCCGGCAGAATCCGCAGGAATGCCGGAATGAAAGGCGGAGATACCGTGAACAGAACGAATCGAATCCGGCGCTTGACCGCTTCGGCTGCCGCTGCCGTCATGACAGCCGTCTGCTGCCTGCCGCTCTGTGCTGCGGCAGAGGAGAATGCTGCTGCGGCGGATGATCTCTATACGCTGCGTTTTGAACGCGAAACCAGCTACAGCGACTATTATGATATGCATATCGGCGAAAAGCGCCCCGCAGCCGAGGTCCGCATTGCCGGCATTGACTATGCCGATGCAAAGGACGGCAGCTTCTCTGTCGGGACGCTCGGCGGCAGGGCGGAGGTTCTTGTCTGGGACAGCGCCGAGGGTGAGTTGACCTATGAGGTCGATGTGCCCGAGAGCGGCATCTACTGCATGCAGCTTTCCTATTATGCCATGGAGTCGCCCTCGAATCAGGTTGAATTTTCGCTTGCCGTGGACGGCGAGCTGCCGTTTGAATCGGCTTCGAGAATCTGCCTCAACAAGATTTTCGTCAACCGCACCGCGATCCGCACCGATTCGCGCGGCAATCAGGTGCGCCCTTCCCAGATCGAACAGCCGGACTGGCAGGTCAAGTACCTCTATGATGAGGACGGGCTCTTCAACGATCCGCTGATCTTCTCGCTCGAAAAGGGAAAGCATACGCTGACGCTCAGCGGCATTAAGGCGTCGGTCGGCATCGAGTATCTGCGGCTCTGTCAGCCGGAGGGGACGGGACAGTATCAGGCACCTGCGCAGAGTGAGCTGGACAGCACGCCCTCGCTGCTCTACCGTATGGAGGGCGAGGCGGCAGCGCTGAAATCCTCCTCGACGCTCTATCCGGCATACGATAACAATGCCTATACCGTTTCGCCGTCGGATCCGGTCAAAATGGTCTATAATACAATCGGCGGCGCAAACTGGGATCAGGCAGGGCAGACCATTACATGGGAAATCCCTGCGGATGCGCTCTCCGGCGACGGCTGGTATAAGCTCGGCATCAAGGCGCGGCAGAATGTTATGCGCGGATTCTACTCGAACCGCAGAGTGCTCATTGACGGAAAGCTGCCGAACGATGCCTTCGGTCAGGTCAAATTCTTCTATGACAATGACTGGAGCCTGACGCCCGTCGGCAGAGAGGGTGAGACGGCATATGTTTATCTCACTGCGGGCAGGGCGCATACCGTGACGCTGGAAGCCATGCCCGGCGAGATCGGCGAATATATGCGGCGGCTCGAAAGCACCGTCACCGATCTGAATACCTGCTATAAGCAGATTCTCATGATCACCGGACCGAATCCGGATAAATACAATGACTACTATGTCGAGGAGAGCATCCCGACGCTGATTCAGGATTTCATGCGGCTCTCGCAGCAGCTCAAGGATGCGCAGAACGGCATCGAAAAGCTCTCCGGCACGCTCGGCTCTGAGGCGGCGGCGCTCCAGAGAATGTATGTCATTCTCGATAAGTGCATTGAAAAGCCCAGCCGCATTCCGAATTATGTCACGCAGATCAAGGATAATATTTCGACGATCTCGACCTTCATCTGCGATTACCGCGATCAGCCGCTTGAGGTCGATTACATCGAGCTGGCATCGCCCGATCAGGAGTTCGCCTCGCTGAAATCCAGCTTCTTCAAGCAGCTCGGCTTCCGTTTCAAGGCGTTCCTCGGCTCCTTTACCGAGGATTATACCACGCTCTCCGATATCGACGCCGACCGCGAGGACGTTATCAATGTCTGGGTCAATCTCGGCAGAGATCAGGCACTCGTTGTCAAGGAGCTGGTCGAGAATGAATTTGCACAGCTGCATCCCGAGATTCCGGTTTCGGTCAATCTGGTTGTCGGCGGTGTCGTCGAAGCGACGCTTGCCGGAAAGGGTCCCGATGTCGCACTGTTCCTCGGCGGTGAATTCCCTGTCAACCTTGCATGCCGCGGGCTGCTCGTCGATATGAAGCAGTTTCCGGATTTCAATGAGACCGTCAAAAACTATCAGCATGACGCGACGGTGCAGTACAGCTATGACAACGGCTGCTACGGTATGCCGCTGACACAGAACTGGACGATGATGTTCTACCGCACCGATATCCTCACGGAGCTCGGTCTGACCGAGCTGCCGCGGACATGGGATGCGCTGATTGATACACTCCCTGCACTCCAGCGCAATCATCTCGGTGTCGGTCTGATTCTGCCCTCGACGAATGTTGCGGCGGCGACCGAAGCAGGTCATACCTATGCGACCCTGCTCCTTCAGCAGGGACTCAATTACTATAATCCCGAGCAGACAAAGACGCAGTTCGATTCCGTTCCGGCAATCCAGTGCTTTGAAAAGTGGACGGATTTCTACCGCGATTATAAATTCGTGCAGACCTATGACGCCTACAGCTACTTCCGCACGGGACAGTATCCGATTGTCATTGCAAACTACAGCTTTGCAAATCAGCTTTCGGTCGCGGCACCGGAAATCAAGGGGCTCTGGGATTTCACCGTCATGCCCGGCACCATGCAGCAGGACGGCACGATCAATCATGCGTCCAATTCCGGCGGCTCCGGCGCGGTGATTTTCAATAAGGTCAAAAACAAGGAGGCTGCATGGGAATTCGTCAAGTGGTTCTGCTCGACGGATGTGCAGACCGAATACGGCGCAAACCTTGAGGGTCTGCTCGGACAAATGGGTCGCTATGAGGCGGCGAATGTCGAGGCACTCAAGCAGCTCAACTGGTCGGGCGCGGAAATGGATGTGCTGCTGGCACAGTGGGATTCGCTGACCGAGATCCCCGTGCTGCCCTCGTCCTATGCCGTGACCAGAAACATCATGAACGCATTTCGTGAAACCGTCAATTCCAATGAAAATCCGCGCGATACGCTCATGTACTATAACAGCGATATGAACGATGAGATCCGCAGAAAGCGCGAAAATCTCGGGCTTAGCTGAATGCAGTAATAAAGGAGGGTTCCTCTTTTGGATAAGGAACAGATCGGTGTCAGAACCAAACAGGAACAGCGGCGGCAGCTCCTGCTGCGCATCAAACAGAATAAAGAAGCCTATCTCATGCTGGCACCTTTTATGATCGTATTTCTGATCTTTACGGTCATTCCGGTTATCATGTCGCTGCCGATCGGTCTGACGGATTTCGACATGGTCAAATATCCGCCGACATGGGTCGGACTCAGCAATTTCTATAACCTGTTTCTCAATGACAGCATTTTTATCAAGGCAATCCGTGTGACACTGGTGTTTGCTGTGTTTACGGGCCCGCTGAGCTACTTCCTGAGCTTCATGCTCGCGTGGCTGATCAATGAGATGAATCAGACGCTCAAGGTCATCTTTACGCTGATCTTCTATGCGCCGTCCATGGCATCCGGCGTCTATGCCGTCTGGCAGCTCATCTTCTCCGGTGACAGCTACGGCATTGCAAATTCCACACTGATGAACCTCGGCATTACAACCTCGGCGATGCAATGGCTGACCGATTCAAGGTATATCCTGACGGTCGTCATTATTGTGCAGCTCTGGGTCTCCATGGGCGCAGGCTTCCTTGCCATGCGCGCAGGCTTCCAGAATATCGACAAGGCACAGTATGAAGCCGGTGCGATTGAGGGCATCCGCAACCGCTGGCAGGAGCTGATTTACATTACAATCCCCGGCATGGGCCCCTCGCTGATGTTTGCAGCCGTCATGCAGATCGTGTCCGCATTTACGGCGGATATTGTCGCGCGCAATCTCGTCGGTTTCCCGAGCACGGATTATGCCGCGCATACGATCATGACGCATGCCTTCGATTACGGCTGGATCCGCTACGAAATGGGCTATGCCTCTGCAATCTGCATGATCCTGTTTATTGCAATGTATATTGCAAATAAGCTCATCAGCAGAGTGCTCGGCAAATATATGGACTGAGGAGGCAGGCAGGATTATGAGTCATTCTTCCGCAAAGACAAAGCAGAAGCCGGATGTCCGGAAGCTCAAGGCTTCCAACCGGCGCGCCGGCAGAAAAATCGGCGGCTCTATCGCTATTTTCCTTTTTCTGCTGATTCTCGGTCTGTTTATGGTGCTCCCGATCTGGCTGATGATCGTCAACTCGGTCAAGCCGGTCAACGAAATGTTTATCTTCCCGCCGAAGTGGTATACGCTGAATCCGACGCTCGACAATTTCAAGGATACCTACCGTGTCCTCGGGCAGATGTGGGTGCCGTTCTCGCGCTATGTCTTCAACAGCATCTTCGTGACGGTCGCCGTTACCGTTTTGCAGTGCGTATTCGCATCTATGGCGGCATTCTGTCTGGCGAAGGTCAATTTCCCGGGCAATAAGATCATCAATGCGGTTATCGTGCTCGCGCTGCTCTATAACAGCAATGTCATTTACCTGATGCAGTATATGGTCATGGCGGAGCTCAATATGATCAACCGCATGTCGGCGCTGATTCTGCCGGCGGTCGCATCGTCCATGGGTCTTTACCTCATGCGGCAGTCGATGACCTCCGTGCCGGATGCGATGATCGAAGCGGCAAAGGTGGACGGCGCAAGTCTCTTTACGATCTGCTGGCGCATCGTCATTCCGAACCAGAAGCCGGCGCTCATGACTATGGCGATCTTCGCGTTTCAGGGCGCATGGAATATCACGGGCGGCAGCGTCGTCTACGATGAATCGCTCAAAACACTCCCGACTGTCATTCAGCAGGCTGCCTCTGCCGGTATCTCGCGGCAGGGCGTCACAATGGCTGCGGCGGTCATCCTCTTTGTTCCGCCGGTACTGTTCTTTATTCTCGCACAGAGTCAGGTCATGGAGACCATGGCACATTCCGGCATCAAGGATTGAGATACGGTCCGGAGCATGCAGAAAGGATGAGGAATTACGTGAAAACGAATGCAAGGCGCAGGCTGATGCAGTCCGCGGCGGCAGTGCTGTCGCTGCTGTGTACGGCATCGGTTCTGATGCTTCCGGCATCGGCGGATGAACCCTACGATGTCTATAACTATAATTATCTCGGCGAAGCGGTGCCTTCGCAGGCAGGCTATCTCGCGGAGCGCTCGGTTTCGGGGCTTGACCTCGGGACAACGGCATTCAATGCGCCGGGCGACCTTTTCAAGGATGAGAAGGATCAGTTTTATCTCGTCGATTCCGGCAACAACCGGATTCTCAGAATCAACAGCGAATTTGATGAGATTTTGCAGATCTATGATACATTCACCATGCCGGACGGCTCGCAGACAAAGCTCAAAAATCCGAAGGGCGTGTTCATTTCGCCGGATACCGGTCTGATGTATATTGCAGACAATGAAAATGCGCGTGCGCTGGTCTGTGAACAGGACGGCACGGTCGTTATGGAGATCACAAAGCCGGAATCGGCGGTCTACGATCAGCAGCTGACCTTCCTGCCGCAGAAAATCCTCTGCGACAATGCGGGCAATATCTACATCGTGCTGAACAATACGACCAAGGGCGCGGCGATGTTCGGTGCCGACGGCAGCTTCATCGGCTACTACGGCGCGAATGCCGTTGCCGCGACTGCGACCGTCATTGCAAACCATTTCTGGAACGCGATCGCCTCCGAGGAGGAAAAGCGCTACCGCTCCAGAAGCACGCCGACCGCCTTCGATAACTTCGATATCGACACGGTCAAGGGCTTTATCTATACTTCGACATCCTCCGGCTCGACCGATACCGATATCGTCAAGAAGGTCAATCCGGAAGGCTATAATCTGTTCAGCTATATGTCGAATTATACATGGGGCGATCTGTTCTCCACATGGTATTCCGGCACGAGCTATAAGACCAAGATCGTCGATATCGACATCGGCGACGACGGCTCGATCAACTGTCTTGATGCAACGACCGGCAGAGTCTTCCAGTATGACAAGGAAGCCGATCTGCTCTTTATCATGGGTACGACCGGCGATCAGGTCGGCGCATTCACGCAGGGCAATGTCGCTGCCGTGGAGACAAAGGGCGCGGGCTGTGAGAATATCTATGTGCTCGATGCCGGAAAGGGTACGGTCACGATCTTCGGTCAGACCGTTTTCGGCGGCATTGTCCACGATGCAACGAAGCTCTATAACGGCGGCTACTACGAGGAGGCGCTCGAGCCGTGGCTCGAGGTCTTAAAGCGCGACGGCAACTACCGCAGAGCGTATCTCGGTATTTCCAGTGCGTACTACAACATGGGCAGATACAAGGAATCCATGGAATATGCAAAGAAGGCGGATGCCTCTGCACGCTATAACCGTGCCTTTGAGCGCTACCGTTCGCAGTGGCTGCGGCAGCATCTGACACAGCTTCTGATCGGCATTGTGCTGATCATTGCCGGTGTATACGCGCTGAAATATTATCTGCGCAGGCAGCAGAAAAAGGCGCTCGGCACCGCAAAGGCGCCGGATCATAAAACGGAAGGGGGAACGGCATCATGATGGACCTGACACAGCCGCAGTGGGTGAAGCATGTTGTCTTTCATCCCTTTGAGGGCTTTGAGGATCTGCGCTGGAAAAAGGGCGGCACGCTCAAATATACCGCGATTATCATTGCGGCGCTGTTCATTGCGCTGATTGCATCCGACCGCTGGTGCGGCTTCCAGTTCCGCCCGCTGCCCGATGCGATGTTTTCCGTTGTGCCGTATATCATGCGCTCGGTCGTCTATTTTCTTGCATGGGTGCTCGGGAACTGGGCGGTCTGCACGCTGCTCGACGGCGAGGGCACGATGAAGAATATTGCAATCTACAGCTCCTATGCGCTGATTCCTTATATCGTGCAGATATTTACGCAGGTGATCCTTTCGCATATGCTGGTGCGTGCCGAAGGCGTGTTCTTTGATACGGTCTACTATGTCGGCATCATCTGGACGGCGCTGCTGCTGTTCAATGCGATCAAGGCGGTGCATCAGTATACCTTTACAAAGACCGTCGCCGCGATTGTTCTGACGCTCTGCGCCATGCTGATTATTCTGTTTCTGGCGGTGCTGTTCCTTTCGCTGTTCCAGAAGGTTTATGTATTCTTCTATTCGCTGTATACAGAGATTCTGTATCGCGTGAGAGTCTGAGGGGCGGTGATCGGATTGCAGAAAAAACGTAACATACTGTGCTGCATTCTCGCAGCCGCAATGATGCTCCCGACCGCCGCAATGCCCGTTTCGGCAGAGCCGGAGGAGACGGAGGCAGCCGCCGGAGCAGAGGGCGAATCCTCTGCGCAGGAGGCGCCGGACTGGACCGAACGCTCTGACAAGGATGTCTTTGCAAAGATGCGCAAGGTCGCCGAAAATGAAAAGCTCGAATTCTGGGCGTGGGATGAATCGAAGCTCGATACGGACAATGACGAGCAGCCGGAGGATTTGTTTGCACTGGTCAACAAGGCAAACGGCTATGTCTGGTGGACGTCGCCGGTCAATGCGGGCGGCGATGCCGTGGCATCTCCGGTGCTGCGTTCGGAGCTGCGCTCCGGCGTTGTGCTGACGGCGGCGCAGATCCTCGAACGCTCGACCGTCAATGCGCGTTCGGGCGATACGCTTAAAACCGGCATCACCTTTTCCGATATCAAAAACGGCGTCAAGGTAACCTATTTCTTCCGCAAGACCGGCATTAAGATTCCTGTTTCCTATGTGCTGGGCGAGGATTATCTTGAGGTGAGCGTCGATACCTCCGGCATCACCGAAAAGCATGATGCTTCGGATGAAAAGCCGGTGCTTGCACAGTCGCTTGCGATGCTCAATGCATTCGGTGCGGCGGATGATCAGGAAGCAGGATATTTCGTCATTCCCGACGGCAGCGGCGCTGTGATCAACTTCAACAATCAGAAGTATTCCGCAAAGACCTACAGCCAGATGATCTATGACACCGACAAGACAGCCGTTCCGAAGACGAAGGGTCCGGTCGTCGAAGGCGTATCGCTCCCGATGTACGGCATCTGCAAGGGCGAAAATGCGATGCTCGCGGTTGCCTCTGAGGGCGACGGCAGCTGCATGCTCTGCGCGGATGTCAGCGGCATCGGACAGTCGAATACTTCCTATAACCGCTGCTATTTCAAATTCGTGCTGCGCTCTGCCGACCAGTATTATCTCGGCAGCGATCAGCTCAATCCGCTCGATGTCTATGAGAAAAATCTCACGCACCGCAATTTGCAGGTCAGATATTATCCGCTGGCGGCGTCCGATCAGATCAACGAAGATCACGGCAGTACGCTTGACTATGTCGATATTGCGGCGCGGTACCGGCAGTATCTGCTGGAGGAGAAGCATGTGCCGAAAACAGCGCAGCCGGATCAGGCAAAGCTCTATATCGACCTCTACGGCGGCTGCATGAAGCAGCGGAATGTACTCGGATTTCCCGTGTTCATGAAAACCTCGATGACCTCCTACAAGGAAATGCAGGAGATTTTGCAGCAGCTTTCCGATGCCGGTGCGGACAGTCTGACGGTGTCCGTCAACCGCTGGACCGATGCGGGCATCAGCGGCAAGGTCGATTATAAGGCAAAGCCATCCGGTACGCTTGGCGGCAGCTCGGATTTCAAAAAGCTGACGGCGTATATGGACGGCAGCGGGATCGAATGGTATCCGACCGTGACAAATACCGCTTTTTATTCCGGCAACGGCTACTGGGCGCTGAATGATACGGCGGTGCGTGTTTCCGGTTCGTTTGCGCGGATTGTCGATTATGAGCGCGCTTACGGCGTACCCTACGGCGAAAAGAAAACGATGTCGCTGCTCTCGCCGCATGTTTTCGCGGGGCTCTATGAGAAACTGGCGAAGAACTATGCGGGCGCAGGCTTCCGGCGCGTCAGCCTCGGCGGACTTTCCTCCGTGCTCTACGGCGACTACGGCAAGAAATCCGGCACCTCACGCGATCAGATGATGCAGACCGTTGAGGAAAGCCTGCAAACGCTGCATGCATCCGTCGGGGCGGTGCTCTCTGAGGACCCCAATGCCTATGTGCTGCCCTATACCGATACGATCACCGATCTGCCGCTCTATTCCTCGGGCTTCAATATCTTTGACGGTGATATTCCACTCTATCAGCTTGTGATGCACGGCGTCATGCCCTATTCGACGAAGGCGGTCAACGGCAGCGCCGATGCGGAACGTCTTGTTATGCTCGCACTGGCATCCGGCAGCAATCTGCACTTTGATATGCTCGCCGCGGAGACCAGTGAGCTCAAGGATACCGATTTCGATGTCTATTACTATGCCGATTCCGATTACTGGATCGACAATGCGGCGGAGTATTATCTCTTTACGAAGGATATTCTGGAAAAGATCAGCGATTCGCCGATCATCAGCTATCAGCGCGAAGGCGACCGCATCACGACGAAATATGCAAACGGGACAGAGACCGTCGTCGATTTGCAGGAATGCTCCGTGACGGCGGACGGTCAGACCAGATATCTCAAGGACTATGCAGAGGAAGGAGCTGTGGTGTTTGAATGAAAATTCCATATGAACGCAGAAAAGCGCTCTACGGCTACGGCTTCATCTCTGTCTGGCTGGTCGGTACGGTTCTGTGGTTCCTGATTCCGCTGCTGGAATCGCTCTGCTACTGCTTTATGGACAATACGCAGCTGAAACCGGATGTCGGCGGCATGCACAAGGTCTGGCTCTGGAATGCCGGTCAGAACTGGCTCACCAATTTCAAATTTGCTTTTGCTGCCGATCCGCAGTATAAGGAAGCGCTGGTTTCCGTTTTGAAGGATACCGCAATCACTACGCCGATGATTCTGATTTTCTCGCTGTTTATCGCGGTCATTCTGAATCAGGAGTTCAAGGGCAGGGGCTTTGCAAGAGCGATTTTCTTCCTGCCGGTCATTATCGCAACGGGTCCCGTTTACAACATTATCAGCGGCAACATTGCGAGTACCGGTGCAGACAGCGGCGCACAGTTCTCGACGCTCTTTGAGACCGATATCGTTGATAAGCTGCTGGAATTCCTCGGCGTCATGAATATCAGCGCGCAGCTCAGCGACGTCATCAATTCCGTTGTCACCAATATCTTCGGACTCGTCTGGAGCAGCGGCATTCAGATTCTCATTTTCCTGGCGGCGCTCCAGAATATCCCTGTCTCTGCAAAGGAAGCGGCTTCGATGGAAGGCGCGACGGCGTGGGAATATTTCTGGAAGATCACGCTGCCCTATGTCAGCCCGATGATTCTTGCAAATTTCATCTACACGGTCATTGATTCGTTCACGAAGACCGATAATGCTGTCATGGCGCGCGTTCTCTCCAAGCAGCTCGACTGGGATTATGCCTATGCGGCATCTATGGCGTGGAGCTATTTCGCAATCGTGATGGTCGTTGTCGGTATCGTGACCGCGATCATCAACAAGTTTATCTTCTACGAAGTAGAATAAGGGGGTGCGGATATGGATTTGGAAAAACAGATAACCCCCGAAACGGAAGAAGCTGTCCCTGCGCGTCCGGAGAGCGGACGTCCTGCGGTGCCGCAGCTGCCGGAAGGCTATATTCCGCCGAGCGCCGTGCCTGATGCGCACGAAGCACATGAGGTCGGCGACGGCATGAGCAAAAAGGAAGCCATGAAAATCCGGATGCAGCATATGAATAAACAGGAGATTGCCTATCTCCGGCGCAGACGTATCTTTGAGAAGTGCTGGCCGGTGTTCCGGTTTCTGATTCTGTTCGGACTCGGCTTTGTCATCCTGACGCCGCTGATGTTCATGATCTCCTACGGCTTCCGCGAAAATACCGACATGAATGACCCGACGATCATCTGGATTCCGCGGCATCTGACGCTGCGCATCATGAAGCAGACGGTCAATGCAATGGGTCTGACGGCATCGAAGAACAATCCGCTTGTGAATACGCTGGTGCTCAATATCGGCTGCTCGCTCTGTCAGGTTGTTACATGCGCGATCACCGGCTACGGCTTTGCACGGTTCAAATTCAAGGGCAGAGATCTGCTTTTCGGCATCGTCATTCTGATGATTCTTGTCCCGACGCAGATCATTTCGATTCCGCTTTACAGCACGTTCCGGAATTTCCTGTTCGGGCATGTGAATCTGATCGACAATAAGCTCGTGATGTATCTGCCGGCGCTGACTGCGAACGGCATCCGTGCCGGTCTGATGATCTTCATTTTCCGGCAGTTCTTCCGCGGATTGCCGAAGGAGCTTGAGGATGCGGCGTATCTGGACGGCTGCGGTCCGTTCATGACCTTCCTGCGTGTCATGGTGCCGAATGCGGGCTCATCGTTCCTGACGGTGTTCCTGTTTTCGATTGTCTGGTACTGGAATGATTATTATGTCGCAAGCGCGTTCTTTACAAATACGCGGACGATCTCGCTGGTGCTGAAAAATCTCGACGGCGTGCTGAACATTGCAATCTTCAATAATGCAAATGCAAATGTCAGCGCAAGAGAGAAGATTGTCTGGCTGGAAGCCGGCTGTCTGATTTCGATTACGCCGATGCTGATTCTGTATGCACTGCTGCAAAAGCATTTCACAGAGGGCATCGAGCGTTCCGGCATTGTCGGCTAAGAAAGGCGGAGCCGGGTTCAGAAAAATACCTATATAGAAAAATTATGCCATAGTATTTCGGATATGTTGTCGGAAATACTATGGCGTTTCTATTGACAGTGCGGCGGCGTCCTGAGAGATTTACAGTTTTGCTGTTTCCGCAGTCATTATGTCATTCTCTCTTTATCGTTAGTCCTATCAGAATTGTTACTGGGCGCGGGGCGCGCTCCCTCATTCCTTATCCTCTCCTCTCTGAGAGCACGGTTTTTGAGTTGTGCGGAGCTTAGGGGGTCAAGGTTTCAGGAACGCTGCACATCACATTACCGGAGAGCTTTAGATCAATGGATGCGGGCACTGCCCGCCCGCCTGCTTGCTTTTTTTGCGGGAGTGTGGTATAATATTCTCGATGAAAGGTGCGCCGGTTCGGTGCAAACAATACAGCGCGGTGAAAGTCCGCGTCCGGTAAAGCCCAGCAAGCAGCCGGTACACAGCCTTGGAGCCAGAGCCGCGAGGTGAGGTTTAAGCGTAGGCAGTGGAGTACAAGAGCCGCAATGCGAAAGCGTGAAGCGATACAGCCCCGTAAGATATAAAGAGCGAAAGTCGATACCTTCTTTCAGGTCGCAGGC
>JAEEGL015042965.1_pt1 | contig 13519 bp, 14 predicted proteins | sample 9134231 | NCBI WGS metagenome assembly JAEEGL01 (sample SAMN16246548, study PRJNA631951) | gut metagenome | biome: gut microbiome; feature: rumen; material: fiber-attached | host: Bos | place: Iran: Karaj | collected 2018-10
CACATCAAGGGACAGCTGGGCAGCGCTGCGCAGCTGGGCCGTTCCGGCGCTCTGGAAGCCAAGTGCGAAGCCGAAGAGAACTGGACCATCGTTCGTGAAGGTACCGGCGGAGACAGCTGGGATCCTGAAGAAGCCCGTAAGATCGCTCAGGCTGCAATCGATGCGAACGAAGACTTCAACATCATTTACGCTGAAAATGACGGTATGGCTCAGGGCGCTGTCGCGGCTCTGGACAAGGCTGGCATCACCCACGGTGTGGATGGCAAAGTTATCGTTATGGGCTTTGACTGCAACAAGTACGCGCTTCGCGAACTGCTGGCCGGCAACTGGAACTATGACGGACAGTGCAGCCCCTTCCAGGCTAAGCTGATCGATGAAATGATCAAAAAGCTGGAAGCCGGAGAAGCTATTGAAGGTCTGAATGAACTGAATCAGATCATCAACAATGAAGTTGGCTTCGATGCCAAGACCATTACCCAGGAAGATATCGACACCTACGGACTGGGCGAATAATTCAAAACAATAGATCACGGCGCGGTATGAACAAACGGTAAGGCGCGCGTTCATACCGCGCTTTATTTAGAAAAGCTTTCCGGAAAAACAATCAGGTCGGGAAGGAGCAGCTACATGGAGAATCGGGTTGTTTCTGCAAAAGAATTAAAAGCTGCGAAAGCAAAACTACAGCAGGACGTGGTTTTGTCTATGCGCGGAATCAGTAAATCGTTTCCCGGTACGAAAGCATTGAATGATGTTGATTTCACTCTTCGGAAAGGCGAAATTCACGCGTTAATGGGTGAAAACGGTGCAGGAAAATCCACGCTGATTAAAGTTTTAACAGGAGTTTATCCTAAAGATGAAGGACAAATCTTCGTAGACGGTGTGGAGGGTGAAGCACATATTCATTCTCCGCAGGATGCACAAAACCTGGGGATTAGTACTGTTTACCAGGAAATAAATCTTTGCCCGAACCTGACTGTAGCAGAAAACATGTTTATCGGGCGGACAAAGAATATTCGTGTTCACTGGAGAGAAAATGAAAAGAAAGCTACGGAAATCCTGAACAGTCTTGGTATTCCTGCACAGGCTAATCAGGAACTGTCCAGATGCTCTCTGGCAGTCCAGCAGATGGTAGCCATTGCCCGTGCGGTGGATATGCAGTGTAAAGTCCTGATCCTGGATGAGCCCACATCTTCCCTGGACGAAAAGGAAGTGCAAATGCTGTTTGGACTGATGCGTGATCTGAAGAATCGCGGCGTCGGTATTATCTTTGTAACCCATTTTCTTGAACAGGTCTATGAGGTCAGTGACCGAATCACTGTGCTCCGCAATGGCGAACTGGTTGGAGAATTTCCGATTTCAGATTTGCCGCAGGTGGAGCTGGTTGCCAGGATGATGGGAAAAGACCTGAATGATCTGGCTGATCTTGAAGAAATCGGTCAGAAAAAAACGGCTGGCGAAAAGGTTATTTACAATGCTGAAAAACTCTCCAGTGCAGAGAGCAAGCCTTTTGATTTCCAGATTCACGAGGGGGAAGTGAATGGTTTTACCGGCCTGCTGGGTTCCGGACGCAGTGAAAGCGTTCGGGCGATCTTCGGTGCAGATCGTGTTACAGGTGGAAAAGTGGAGGACAATGGAAAAAAGGTTAACATTGCGAAGCCTCATGATGCAATGAAAGCCGGGATTGGGTATCTTCCGGAGGATCGGAAACGGGATGGGATCATCGCTGATCTTTCTGTCCGGGAGAATATCATTCTGGCGCTTCAGGTGATGAAAGGATTTTTCCATCCGATGAGCCGGAAGGAAGCTGAAAGCTTTGCGGATGAATATATTAAAGCCCTGAAGATCAAAACGGCAAGCCAGGATACGCCGGTTGGAAGTCTTTCCGGCGGAAACCAGCAAAAAGTTATACTTGCTCGCTGGCTGCTGAACCATCCGAATTACCTGATCCTGGATGAACCCACACGAGGAATTGATGTGGGAACAAAGCTTGAGATTCAGAAACTTGTTCTGAAACTTGCTGCAGAGGAAAATATGAGTATTACATTTATCTCTTCTGAAATTGAGGAAATGCTTCGTACCTGTTCGCGGCTGATAGTCATGCGCGACCGCAATATTGTAGGCGAACTGACAGGTGATGATCTGAATCAATCCTCTGTCATGAAAACGATCGCGGGAGGAGGACAGTAAAATGATTCAAAAGACAAACTCCCGAAAAAAGCATGATTTGTCGCAATTGATTATTCCGCTGGCTGCACTCGGAATCCTGATTGTATTCAATCTGATCCGCGGAATTGCGATCGGTGATCTTGGCTTTTTCAGTATAACCACCCGTATCAATAACGACGGGAATATGGTTCTTTCCGGAAATCTGATCAGTATTATTGATGATGCCAGCGCCCTGGCGATCATTGCGATGGGTATGACACTGGTTACCGCAGCCTGCGGAGGACAGGATATTTCAGTCGGCGCTGTCGGTGCCATTTCCGGTGCAGTGTTTGTAAAAGTGCTTGATGCCTTCGGACTTGACAACATTTCAGTTTTAAGCATTGTTGTCGGCCTTTTGGCTGCCATTGGCGTAACAATCATATTTACGTTGTTTAACGGGACGTTGGTTGCTGTTTTTAAAATCCAGCCAATGATAGCAACGTTGATTCTCTTTTCCTGCGGCCGTTCCATTGCCTATATGATAACCGGAAGTGCAACTCCGCAACTGAACGATAAACTGATCAATGCAATCGGAAAAACTATTCCGGGAATTCCGATTCCAACACCTATCTTTCTGGTTGTAATTATGGCATTGATTCTGGGCCTTGTTTTCAAACTTACAAATCTTCGCCTGTATACCCAGACAGTAGGTATTAATCAGGGTGCCGCCAGATTGAATGGTATTAATCCGACAGCCATAAAACTTCTTTCTTTTGTTCTGCTTGGCGTTTGCGTCTCCCTTGCATCCATGATTCAGGTCTGTCGTCTGAACCAGCTGTCCCATAAAACACTGCTTGATGCGATCGAAATGGATGCTATTTTGGCTGTTGCAATCGGCGGAAACAGCCTGGGCGGTGGTAAATTCCGTCTGGCAGGATCCATTCTCGGATCTTATATCATTCTCATGCTGACCAACACACTGAATGACATGAGCGTAAAGCCCGAATCCATTAAGGCTTATAAAGCGATTGTCATTATCATCATAGTGATTGCCGGGTCTCCCGCAGTAAAAGAAAAAATTTCAGCTTTCTGGAAAAAAGTCCATAACAGTTCCAGAAGAGCAGTGGCGGGGAGGTAAGGAATATGACAGTGAAAGCACCTGAAATCAACGCCAGGCGTCATCAGCCGATGTCAAATACAAAACTGCTGATGCTAATAGCCATTGGAATTTTCGTCGTAATGTATGCTGCAGCAATGCTGCTCATCGGAAAGCGCTTCCTCAATCTGCAGGAGATTTTTAACCTGCTGAACAACAACGCATACCTGATTATCCTTGGCTGTGCTCTGACAATTGTTATGATCGGAGGCGGAATAGATATCAGCGTTGGCGGCGTCGTATGCCTTACAGCTATGAGTGTTGCCAAATTCCTTCAAACTTCCGGCATTGAAGGGGTTCCCGGTGTTCTTCTTTCCATGCTGCTCGCCCTGGGCATCGGTCTTCTCTTTGGCCTGGAACAGGGTTTCCTTGTCAGTTATCTGGGAATACAGCCATTTATTGTAACACTTGCTGGCATGTTCCTTTCCCGTGGAATTACGACGATGATTTCCAGCGAGAATGTACCGATAAAACATGAAGCATTCCTTGAAATGAAAAAGGTTGCCATTCAAATTCCCGGCGTATTTAAACTGGAAATCGGTGCTGCTTTTGCTCTGATAATCCTTCTGCTGATGTATCTGCTTCTGCGTCATCATAAACTGGGCCGCAGTATTTATGCACTGGGCGGAAATCAGCAAAGCGCGCTGATGCTTGGTATCAATGTGAAACGTTCACGTTTTCTCAGCTATGTCATCAGCAGTGTTCTTGCAGCATTGGCTGGATATGTATTTATCATGCATGCTTCTTCCGGTAAAACCAGTATCGGTCTTCGGAGTGAAATGGATGCCATTGCTTCTGCCATTATTGGCGGAACACTTCTGACAGGCGGTGTTGGAAATGTCTTCGGGACATTCTTCGGAGTAATGATCCTTTCAACCATTCAGGAAATCATGGCTGCAAGCAAAGTTCAGGAATCCTACTGGCAGGAAATTGCCAGTGGCGCTATGCTTGCTCTGTTCATCCTGATGCAGAGTGTCGTTCTTTCACGTAGAGGGAAAAAGTTTGTGCTCCCTTCCTGGATGAAGACGTCCAAAAGACAATAGATCAGAAGAGACAGCAGGGCAGTCTATTAATTAGATTGCCCTGTTTTTTCTTTTGTTTTATAAACGTGAAAAAAAATAAAGGATATGATATAATTGTATAAAAGTACTCGGTATAACGGATGCATCGATGAATGTGTTAATCCGGGAGGTATGAATATGAATAAGGAATCAATGAAAAAAGGGCCGGTTTTTCTTTCACTAATGATTCTCTGTATTTGCTGCCTGGTTTTATCTGCACTTGCAGAAGATACGGTATATGTTGAGAATGAATGGGGCTTTGTTGATCAGTCGCTGGATATCAGCAAGGGCATTCCGGATGATGCATCCGGGGTGCTCGACCGGATTCGTCGCACCGGTGTGCTTCGGGTTGCTACGGAACCATATTTTGCTCCGCAGGAATTTATTGATCCCGATAAAGAAGGCCAGGAACAGTATGCAGGTGCGGATATGAATCTGGCAGCCCTGATCGCCGAACGTATGGGAGTCAGGCTGGAGATTATTCCGATGGATTTTGCAGATGTACTTCCTGCGCTGGCTGAAGATAAATGTGATCTGACAATCTCTGCGATCGCTTTTACACCCGGACGGGCGGGAGCCTACACTCTTTCAAAAGGGTATTATTTTACAGAAAGCGAAGCCAGCACAACGATGATGATCCGTGTGGCGGATCAGGAAGTTATTACATCCCTGGATGACCTGGACAAAAAAATTATTGCGGCACAAAGCACCTCGCTGCAGGAATCGCTGGCAATCCGTCATGTAAATCAATATGCTGAATTCCGTCGCTTATCTTCCGTACAGGATGTATACGATGCAGTAAAAAACGGTACAGCGGATGCCGGATTCGTTGATATGGAAACAGCTCAGAATTATATAAAAAACAACCCGGATTCCGGGTTGATGCTGGTCAGTACAGTACAGTTTTCCCTGGAAGAACAGGACTTGGGAGACCGGATCTGCGCCAAGAAAGGTGAATTGCAGCTGATTTGCTTTGTGAATGGTGTAATTGATGAGATTATTGCAGACAAAAGTTATGATAAATGGATTAAAGAAGCCGAAAAACGTGCAAGTGAACTTGGACTGTAAAACTCAGTCATAAATGATACGTCCATGTTCATCTTCAATTCCTGAAAGACGATGGAAAAAGGTGTTGATGATGTCACACCATTCCTTCGCGTTATGAAGCTGACGGTCTGCCCGCTCCCGGATGACATCACGGTCCGGATTTGGGAATGGCAAGTCATGAATAGTTTCCACCATGGATATGACGTCATAGTAACCTTCAAAATGATCATCATAAATCCGTTGAATCAGCGTCCGTCCGTCTTTCATACGGAATGTGTAAGGAAGACGGTGATAAAACAGCAGATACAGGTCCGGGCATGTGCCCGGATCTTCGTATTTTTTCTGTATATATTCAGGATACTGGTTCAGATATCCTGTGCCGGAAGCAGTCCGGTCTATACCGATGGCATCATGGCTTGCTTTGTGATATGTGCCCCACATATCATATTCATATCCGGAAGGATTAGGCCCGTAATGATCATGTGGAGTGACCATCCAGCCAATCCCCAGAGGCGCGGTGTATTTTTCATAAACACGGCGGCTGGAAAGCAGAAGATTAACAAGTTTTTTCTCATCTTCTGCCGGTATTATATACGTCAGCCGGGCCCATTCAGCGACTGCAGCTGTCGTATCAGTTTCGGGATCCCATGCAAGCAGTCCATATGTAAAGAAATTTACAGCCGCAAGCGGATGACCGGTATAATTTTCATCGCGGCCGAGATTGGAAACGGCGGCAACGGACATAATGTTTTCTGCAGGCAGTTCCTCAAAAAGTTCCCGCCACATGGGAATCATGGTATAAATATCAATCTGATGACCGGTATATTCCTGTGCAAGCTGGAGCTCCATGGCAAGATTTGTTTTTTTCATGCCCAGCAACAGGGGAGAAAGCGGTTCACGTACCTGGAAATCAAATGGCCCGTGTTTGATCTGCAGAATTACATTATCAGCAAATTGTCCGTCCAGATATGCGTAGTGCTCCCAAGCTGCTTTCGGACGGTCAGTCGTTTTGTCACGCCAGTCCTGGCGGCAGTTGTAAACAAAACAGCGCCATACGATTTTTCCGCCGTAAGGACGGACTGCGTCGGCAAGCATGTTTGCTCCTTCCGCATGATTCCTGCCGTAAGTAAAAGGACCGGGACGGCCTTCACTGTCCGCTTTGACAAGGAATCCGGCAAGATCAGGAATTGCATTGTATACACGTTTTGCAGTTCCTTTCCACCATTCCTGAACAGCTGGATCCAGCGGATCAGCTGTTGAAATGCCGTGACGCATCGGCTGAGAATAATCAATGGAGAACATCAGCCGAACACCGAAAGGACGAAACAGATCTGCAAGCGAAGCGGCTTCCGGTAAATAATCCTCCAGTAAAAGCTGGGCAGGAAAATGAACATTTACATTATTGATACACAGTATATTCAGACCGACGCTGGCCATCAGCCGGCCGAGTTCACGCATACGGAAAGGATCATAATGAAAATGTCCATCCTCAAAGAAAAGACTGCGGCCGGAATAGCCACGTTCAACTGTTCCGTCCATATTGTCCCAGCAATTGATCATACGAAGAGCATACCGAGGAGAAGAAGAAAGATTATCCGGCATTGATTTTTCACAAAGAGCACTGCGTATCAGGGCATAGGAACCATACAGGATACCGGTTGAACCTCCGGAAATCAAAAAACTGCCATCTGATTTGCGGCAGATGTGATATCCTTCTCCCATGGAAGGATCGGTTTCAATACTGCAGGAAATATCGGGCAATGCATGGGAAAGCTCAAACCGGGCCAGTTCTTCCGCCGAGGAAGGAACAGTAACAAGATCTGTGTGCAGTCGGGAAAGCCAGGCTTTCATACAGGAAGACTCCTTTACAATTAGTCATGAAACAGGTATGATTTTATCATACAGAAGTATTTAAGACAATCCTGGCAGGAGGCAATCATGACGTCAGAAATACCGAATTATCCGGAGAACCGTCTGGATATCAGGATAGATGAAAAAGGAAACATAACTTATCAGCAGAATACTGTGTTTGCAAAGTATTATGCACCCACGAGAGAGGAAAAAGAAGAGGAACTTGAGGAGCTGAGGGAGCGGCTGGAACTTCTTGAATTGGATGAACCATATGATGAATCTGGAATAGAATACGAAGAATGGGAAGTTGAAAAAAGAGCACTTGAGGAAGATATAGAAGACCTGGAAGACGAAATCAATGTAATGAACTGATTCGGAGGAAATAGATTTATGACTGAAAAAACAACATCCGTACAGATTGTTATGCCGCAGCATTGTAACGGATATGCCAAACCTCGTCTATTCGGCGGGCAGATTATGGCCTGGATTGATGTAGTCGGTGCTGTTGCAGCCCGCAGATATTCACAGAAAGCAGTTACAACGGTTTGTATCGATCACCTGACATTTCTGAAACCCGCATATCTGAACGATACAGTCGTACAGGAGGCATTTGTAACATGGACCGGCAGGACATCCATGGAAGTTCGCGTGGACAGTATGGTGGAACGGCTGGATGGAAGCAGGGAACTGATTAACAGAGCGTATGCGGTATTTGTTGCACTGGATGATGATGACCGGCCTTCTCCCGTCCCGGCATTTGTACCGGAAACAGCAGAAGAAATCAGTGAATACAAGGACGCTGAAATTCGTAAAAAACAGCGCACAGGAAAATAAATCATGTAATTCAATAAATAATTAAATAAAATACCTTGACAGATGAGGTATATAGTGATATAACATGCATCGGGAGGTGATCTGATGGTAATTTCGGCAGATCTGCTGCGCGGATATACCGATGCGGTTATTCTTCGCCAGCTGGCGGAAGAAGACGGATACGGTTACCAGATCAGCAAAGAAGTAGCCAATATCAGCGGCGGCCGGCTGGAATTGAAAGAAGCAACATTATATACAGCGTTCCGGCGGCTGGAAGGCGCGGGTTATATCCGATCTTACTGGGGAAATGAGATGGTCGGCGCCCGGCGCAGGTACTACAGTCTTACAGAAGATGGAAGGAAAAAGCTGGAAGAAGAAGTGCAAGCCTGGTATGAAACCAGGGGAGTACTCAATCGGTTGTTGGAGGAGGAAAAACAATGAACGCGAGCATTCAGGGAATTATTGATTATATGTTTAAGAATACCGTGGATAATGCTGAAACCCGGGCATTGCATGAAGAACTGCTGAACAATTGCCAGGAACATTTTGACGATCTGGTCAGCCGCGGCATGAGTGAAACAGAAGCCATTGATGCTGTTGTTGAGAGCCTGAAGGGCATGAAGGAAGTTATTGATGAGTATCCGAAAAAAACAGGTTTGGATTCGGAAAACAAAGAGACACAGACAGAAGATAAAAAAGAAATTCCGACTATCAATGTAGGAGAAACCGAAACAAAAACGGAAGTACCGGTTAAAGATATTCCTTCAGAATATGTTTTCAGCGCTTCTGAAATTCGCAGGATCAGGACTGACATCAATAAATGCGACCTGAAGATTGGGATTTCCCCGGATGACCGGATTCATGTTCGCTGTGAAGATATGAGCCAGCTTCTTTGCGAACAGGACGGTGAAAGACTTACTGTACGAATCCTTGATCAGACAAAGCAAACGATTGAAGAAGCAGGAAAGAAACTTGGCAGTCAGGAATTTACGATGAAGGGACTGCTGAATTTTCTTGGCAAAACAATCGGCACGGTTGCTTCCAGCATTGCGGTAAGCTGGAATGTATATATTGATCTTCCGGCAGTATCTCTGGCAGAATTGAACCTGAATTCCAAGTCTGGCGAAATCCACATGAACGCTATCCTTCCCGAAGAGCTGATCATCCACAGTATGAGCGGAGAGATTGAAGTGGAAGCCCGCGACGGAAAAGCTGCCGGTAAGGTAACTGTGAGCACCATGAGCGGCGATATAGAATTCACCGGTAATGCGGAGTCCATTACCATGACCAGCATGAGCGGTGATGTGGAAGCGCATGGCTCCTATCAGAAAGTGGAAATGAAATCAACCAGTGGTGATGCAAAGATGAACGGTGAAGCGGAAAAGATTATGATCAATTCCGTCAGTGGTGATGTGACCATGGAAATGCGCACAGACAAAGTCAGCGATATCCAGGCCCGAACCACCAGTGGTGATGTAGAAATCGGCCTGGCTACAGGTACAGACAGTGTACATGCGACGATGTCGACAGTATCCGGTTCAACTTCCTGCCGTTATACAGACAGCGGGGCTGGTGCAAAACTCCAGATTACCGCAAAAAGTGTCAGCGGCGATGTAAAAATCAAATAATAATGACAGGGACTCCGGGTTGGCTTTTGAAGCTGCCGGAGTCTTTTTTATATCTTTATACAGAGGGTTGCGTTTTTCCCTGTACAATGGTATCATACAATTGTTGTATTAATATGTATCAATACAACAGGGAGGAATGCCTGATGAAAAAACTTCAGAGTGAAAGTTCAAGCCCGCTGTATCATCAACTGATGCAGCGGCTGGCAGAAGATATTGAACGGGGGACCTATCCGGTTGGAAGCAAAATTCCACCGGAACACGAACTGGAAGCTCTTTATAAAGTGAGCCGGGTAACTGTTCGCCGTGCGCTGGCAGAACTGACTTCAGAAGGTCTGCTTGAAAGAAAACAGGGAAAAGGCACCTTTGTGTCCACACCGCGAATCAGTCAGGATCTGAAAAGCATTCATAGCTTTCATGACGCGTGCAAACAAAACGGTTTCCAGTGCGGAACACGTGTGATTCACGTTGTTGAAACGGATTCAGACGAAACAGATCAGCAGGAACTGAACGTGCCGAAAGGATCAAGGATCCTGGAAACCCTTCGTGTTCGTACAGCGGACGGGATTCCTGTTGTACTGGAAAAAAACCATTTTTCCATGGCATACTCTTACCTGGAAAATGAAAACCTTGGCGGCAGCCTGTATAATATCCTGCGGGATTACGGCATTGAACCGAAACAGGCTTCTCACGATATTTCGATGACTTTTGCTACGGATACCCAGGCTAAGCTGCTTGAAATTGAAACTGGTGCTCCATTGATGCGACTGCATGAAGTAGTGTATGATCAGAAAGGAAGGCCTCTGCATAACAGCCTGCAGCTGATCCGCGGAGACCGGTTTGTATTCAGAATCTGACTGCTTTACAGGAAAGGAACAATAAGATGAGCGAAAAAAAAGAGCTGACTGAAAAGACAGCCACTGCAGATAAGCCTAAGAAAATTTGGGATGGAGCCCTGAAAATGGTCCGGGGTGAAAACACTGCACAGCTGATTGAGAATTTTACGGCAGAAATGACACTGGTTGCAGAAGGACTCTGCGCAGACCAGACCACGCTGCGCCGCGAAGTGGACAAAATGATGACGGAAGAAGACCGGAGGATTCAATCTCTTCAGAGCAAAATCGATGAAACGGAAACATTGCTGGAAGAAGAGCGCAGAGCGCATGACCGGGATGTGACTGAACTGCGCAACCGGTTGGCTGCACTGGAGAAAAAGGCAAACAGCAAGCCCGCGAAGGATAAAGGACGAAAAGGTAATATCATCAAAGATTTGACAATCCTTGTAGCAATTGCCGCAGCAGCATGGGTCATTGTAACACTGGTCAACAAACTGCTGTAAATGTGTCAGAATACGGAGGAAATCCGATGAAAACTTACGAGGAACTTGTAAAGGAATACAGAAAACGCCAGCATGATACAGTTGTCGATACAATTGCAACAGGTCTTACCTATGTGGATGAAATCGCTGTTGATACAGGCATTCTGGAAGAAACAGGAATTCTGACAGAACTGACACAAAGCGTATCCGGAATTCTTCCTTTTGTCATTATATCCGCAACAGAAGGAACAAAAGTACTTCTCGGAAGAAAACCCGGAAAAACCGGCCTGAAAGATGGTGCTTTTCGCATGGTAAAAAGCGGTGCTGCGATGGGCGTGGGTGCAGCAGTTACAGGCATTGCCGGTTTCTGGGCTGCCATACCCGTAACAATGGGAGTGCGTGCAATGTTTGACCGTTACCGGAGCAAAACACTGACGGGCCGGCGTGTTCAGGGAAGGATAGAACGATTGAAAGAACTGAATAAGTTTATCCGCAACAAAGATAAACGAAACGAAGAAATGCCATCTCTGACAGGTGAATCCCTTCCTGTGTCCGGACAGGTTGAATAATCAGAAGGCGGGAAATCATATGAAGTTTACAAAAATGCAGGGAATCGGAAATGATTATATCTATGTCAACTGTTTTGAGGAACAGGTCATCAATCCGGAAGAAGTTTCCAGAAAAATCAGTGACCGTCATTTCGGCGTAGGCAGTGACGGACTGGTTTTGATCTGTCCTGATGAGAAGGCGGATTTCCGGATGAAAATGTATAACTCAGATGGCAGCGAATCAGAGATGTGCGGAAATGCCACAAGGTGTATCGGGAAATACGTTTATGAACGGGGATTGACAAAAAAGACTGAAGTCTGTTTGGCAACTGGCGCAGGAATAAAAATCCTGCAGCTGAATGTCATGAACGGAAAAGTTGAATCTGTCCGTGTGGATATGGGTGAGCCCGAGATACTGGGGAAAGGGGAAAAAGTGGTTTCAAAGGGTATCATTTTTCCCTTTACGCGGGTCAGCATAGGAAATCCTCATGCTGTCATTTTCCAGGATGAAGTGGAAAACTTTGATGTGGCAGGTTATGGAACTGAAATCGAACATGCTCCAATTTTTCCGAACAGGACCAATACTGAATTTGCAAAGATACTGTCCAGAGATCGGATCCGTATGCGTGTATGGGAGCGGGGAGCAGGAGAAACCCTGGCATGCGGAACCGGTGCATGCGCAACATTGGCAGCTGCAGTCGCAAATGGACTGACAGACCGAAAGGCGGCACTGGAACTGAACGGTGGAACACTTGAGATCGAATGGGATGAAAAGACCAATCATGTGTTTCAGGAAGGACCTGCCGAGTTTGTTTTTGACGGTGAATGGTAAACAATATGCGGACATGTTCAATTGAAAGAAAGGTGTTTCAAATGAAGAAATTGCCGGGAAAAATTATTATACTGATGATATGTGCTGTAATATTTCTTTCTGCCTGTGTTTGTGCAATGGCAGAAGGGGAAACAAATGCTCTTTCAAAAGGGAAAATATACTTTGCAGCACCGTTGTTTTCGCAGGCAGAACGGGATTACAACCTAAAGGTTGTAAAAGTGCTTGAAGATCACGGATATGAGGTATTTCTGCCTCAGCGCGACGGATTGTTAGCTGCGGAGATGGAAGGAAAAACCGAAGAAGAACTGATTGATATGATTTTCAGGCTGGATTATTCTTCCATTATGAAAGCAGATATTCTTGTGATGCTTATTGACGGACGGGTTCCTGACGAAGGAGCATGTGTGGAACTGGGAATTGCATATGCATCAGGCAAAAGATGTTACGGAATGAAAACAGATTCCAGAGCTGCTGAATCAAAACTTGATATGAATCCAATGATTGCCGGATGCTTTATCCGGATTTTCAAAGATCTCAACGGCGACGAAATGATCAGAAAACTGGAGCAATACCTGGCTGAGAATGACCTGTAAACATTTGCATAAAGAGAACGTGCCGAATTATTTACGGCACGTTTCTTTTGCATACCAGGATTTAACAACATCTTCTGCTTTTTTGTTCACTACAGAAAATCCCATTTCCGGTGTTTTGTCCGGAAGTTTGGTATACCAATCCCACCAGAAGAAACCGGCAAACCAGGATTCATTCCACATGGAACGGAGGGCGGATTCATAGAAATTAGCTTGTTCGTCTTCACTATAAGGGAATTCGCGATGACTGAAGTCATAGGGCATCATAGCGCACCCGGATGCACTTCGACAGCCGATTTCCATAAAGATGATCTGTTTGTTTCCATGACGCGCGGAGATTTCGGCGAGATTTTTTTTGTATCCATTCCAGGCTGCAAGCATGTTTTCCATGGTTTCACCCGGGCGGGAAGCTACACGGTAGTATGCAGATGTACCAATGTAATCAACAGCATCCCACCAGGAAACACTGTCTTCATGTCCGTGGTTGGTGTTATATACAAGGGGACCGTGGTAAATGGAACGAACAGATTCAA
>JAEEGL015351910.1_pt1 | contig 13519 bp, 11 predicted proteins | sample 9134231 | NCBI WGS metagenome assembly JAEEGL01 (sample SAMN16246548, study PRJNA631951) | gut metagenome | biome: gut microbiome; feature: rumen; material: fiber-attached | host: Bos | place: Iran: Karaj | collected 2018-10
AAGCCGGGATCGAATATCTTGGCACGGAAAAGCCGGACGATCGGCCTGCAAAATCCTATCCTGCAAAACTGACGCAGCTTCTGTATGCACGCTTTCAGGAAAACCTTCCGGGATTTATCCTTCTCCCCTGTGAGCTGATCGATAAAAATGCGGACGCGCTGAAAGAGTGTGTGTTAAAGTATGCAAAACTATGGAACCTCGGGGAAGATTTTGAAAACTGGATCCAAACGGAAAATGATTTCTGCAATACTCTGGTAGACCGGATCGTAACAGGCTACCCGAAAGATGAGGTTGAAAAACTCTGGGACGAGATCGGGTATCAGGATCATCTTCTGGATACGGCGGAGATCTTCCATCTGTGGGTGATCGGCGGACATCATGAAGAGGAACTCCCGCTTCAAAAGGCCGGTTTCCATGTGGTCTGGACGGATGACGTTGCACCCTACAAACGCAGAAAAGTGCGGATCTTAAACGGGGGACATACATCCATGGTGCTTGGCGCCAGCCTGTACGGGCTTAAAACGGTCGGCGAATGTTTAAAGGATGAACTGGTTTCTTCGTTTCTGAAGAAGTGTATTTTCGATGAGATCATCCCGACACTTGGCAATACGCAGACGGACATTGATTTTGGAAATGCTGTTCTGGAACGCTTTTCCAATCCGTTTATCAAGCACATGCTGTTGTCGATCGCACTGAACTCGGTATCCAAATTCCAGGTGAGAGTGCTGCCGACGATCCTGGAATATCATGAGAAGTTTGGCACATATCCGAGCGCTCTGACATTTTCTCTGGCGGCGCTGATCGCGTTTTACAGAACGGACAAAGCCAACGACAATGAAGAAATCATGCAATATATGAAAGATGCGCCTGTTTCTGAAATCCTGCAACGTGCGGATTACTGGGGATGCGACCTCACAGACCTTCTTCCTTTGGTACAAAAGTATTATAATCTGATCAGTAATGACGGTATGAAGCAAGCGTATCGGTTTGTTTTAAATGAGGGAAAAGATGCCCGATAAGATCCAAATCAACGAACTGGATAATGTTGCCGTAGCTCTTAAGAAGATCACGGCAGAGGATGTGATCGACAAAGGCCATAAGATCGCCCTGAAAGAGATTCACAAAGGGGAAGCCGTCATCAAGTACGGTTGTCCCATCGGAACGGCAACGCAGGAGATCCCGGCCGGGGCGCATGTGCACACGCATAACATGCGTACCAATTTGGGATGCGATCTGACCTATACCTATCAGGGGGCAAAAGCCTGGGAGAAAAAAAGTGTACCGGAAGAGCTCTGTTCCTTTATGGGATATGAGAGAACAGACGGGAGTGTCGGAATCCGGAATGAGATCTGGATCGTTCCCACGGTCGGCTGTGTGAACGGAAATGCAAGGGCGATCGCTGGGGAGTGCAGGGATCTTGTATCGGATGGGGTCGATGCCGTGATCCCGTTTTCCCATCCATACGGCTGTTCGCAAATGGGGGAAGACCAGGAACATACGAGAGAGGTACTTGCGGGACTGATCAGACACCCGAACGCGGGTGGCGTGCTGGTGCTGGGGCTTGGCTGTGAAAACAGCGGCGTCGATGTCATCAGAGAATATCTGGGAACGTATGATGCAAAGCGGATCCGCTTTCTGATCTGTCAGGATGTGGAAGATGAGATCAAAGAAGGAAAAAAGATCCTTCATGAACTGGCTGAGCTTTGCAGAAGCGACCGCAGAACAAAACAACCGGTATCCAAGCTTGTAGTCGGCTTAAAGTGCGGCGGAAGCGACGGACTGTCCGGAATTACGGCTAACCCGGTCGTTGGTATCTTTTCGGACCTGATGGTATCTGCGGGCGGCAGCACGATCTTAACGGAAGTGCCGGAGATGTTTGGTGCGGAGAAACTTCTGATGGAGCGGGCTGCAAACCGGGATGTTTTTGAAAAGACCGTGTCCCTGATCAGGGACTTTAAAGAGTATTTCCGCGCAAACGGTGAGTCGATCAGCGAGAATCCATCCCCCGGCAACAAAGCCGGCGGGATCTCGACACTGGAAGACAAGGCGCTCGGCTGTACGCAGAAATCGGGAAGTGCGCCGGTAACAGAGGTGCTTTGCTATGCGCAGCGCGTTGGAGCAGAAAAAGGACTGCACTTACTGGAAGCACCTGGCAACGACCTGGTCGCCGCGACCGCGCTGGCCGTAAGCGGTGCACAGCTGATCCTGTTTACGACCGGAAGGGGAACCCCCTTTGCCTGTCCTGTTCCTACCATGAAGATCTCAACCAATTCCGAGCTCGCACAAAAAAAGAGCGGCTGGATTGATTTTGACTGCGGAAGGCTTTTAACGGAAGAGATCACAAAGGAAACAATGGCGAAGGAATTATACGAACAGGTGCTTGCCCTGGCAAACGGAAAAACCGTTAAAAGCGAGAAGGCCGGGTACGCTGACCTGGCTATCTGGAAACAGGGCGTGACACTTTAATCTTGGGACTAAGGAGAAGCGTATGAAATCATTTATGGATGAGCAGTTTCTGCTTGGAACAAAAACGGCGCAGGAGCTGTATGCAAATTATGCGGATATGAAAAAGATCCCTGTTGTGGATTATCATTGCCACATCAATCCGCAGGAGATCTATGAGGATCGGAAATTCGAAAACATCGCCCAGGTATGGCTTGGCGGAGATCATTATAAGTGGCGGCAGATGCGGACCTGCGGCGTGGATGAAAAGTACATCACAGGCGATGCTTCTGACCATGATAAGTTTATCGAGTGGGCTAAGATTTTGCCAATGCTTATTGGGAATCCGCTGTATCACTGGTCACATCTGGAACTGCGTTATTATTTCGGCTATCAGGGAAACCTGAACGAGGATACGGCAGAAGAGGTATGGAATCTCTGCAATGAAAAACTGCGCAGCGATGATTATACCGTAAGAGGACTGATCAGAAAGTCGAATGTCAGGCTGATCTGTACAACGGATGATCCCGCAGATTCGCTGATCTGGCATGAAAAGATCAAGGCGGATGAGAACTTTGACGTGCAGGTGCTTCCGGCCTGGAGACCGGACAGGGCCATGAATATCGAAAAAGCGGATTTTGCAGACTACATGCGCAAATTGTCGGAGGTATCCGGTGTCAATATCGGAAGCTTCTCCTCTCTGAAAGGCGCATTGAAGATCCGTATGGATTATTTTGCGGCACACGGATGCTCTGTTTCCGATCATGCGCCGGAATATGTGATGTATGAGCCGGCTGCCGAAGCGCAGATCGAAGCGATCTTTCAAAAAGCACTGCAGGGAAGTCCGCTGTCAGATTCCGAAGTGCTGCAGTACAAGACGGCCTTTCTGCTGTTTGTTGCAGGCGAATACAGTAAACGGAACTGGGTGATGCAGCTGCATTACGGAGCAAAAAGGGACAACAATACGTATATGTTTGAACGTCTAGGCCCCGATACCGGGTTTGACTGCATCAGCAATTATGCGCCAAGTGCCAAACTTGCCGATTTCCTGAATGCCTGCGCAGCTGAGGGTAAAATGCCAAAGACGATCCTCTACTCCTTAAATCCTGTTGATAATGCTGCGATCGGATCCGTAATCGGGTGTTTCCAGGGCGGCGGGATCAAAAACCGCATCCAGCAGGGAAGTGCATGGTGGTTCAATGATCACTTTACGGGTATGACGGAGCAGATGCGCTCCCTGGCAAATCTGTCGACACTTGGGAATTTTATCGGGATGCTCACGGATTCCAGATCGTTCTTATCTTATACCAGACACGACTATTTCCGCAGGATCTTATGCAACATGATCGGCGAGTGGGTGGAGAACGGAGAATACCCGTACGAAGAAAAACTGCTAGCTAAGATCGTAAAGGGCATTTCATACAACAATGTCGTGGAATACTTCGGATTTGATCTTGATACCGTATAGAGGATAAGACCTGATGAAATACACATATCAATATCGGGTAAAAACTTCAGATCTGTGGCAGGCTTCGATGTATTACGCGTACTCATCATACCTTGCCGTGATCAACATCGTCTGCATCGTTGCATCCGTTGTCCTTCTGATCAGAATGTGGGCGACTTCCCCGGCGTGGTTTCGTGGATTTCTGATCCTGTTTTTGATGCTGTTTACCGTGATCCAGCCTCTGATGATCCTGTTTCGATCCAAAAATCAGCTGGCGGGCAATTATCCGGAACTGACGCTGTGCTTTTCGGATCAGGGAATCTTCATCACGGCAGACGGAAAGTCTCAGGAAAAAAAGTGGGAAGAGGTTTTGGGTCTTGTCAAAAAACCGACGATCGTGGTCGTCTACATGAAGGACGGAAACGGTTATATCCTGCGTAACAGCGTGCTTGGCGATACGAAAAAGGAATTCGTGGACTTTGCAACCGGGAAGATCAGAGTGCATCATGTCCGCAAACAGGCGGAAAATAAATAAAAAGAGGAGAAACAAATGAACCGGGTATTATAAGAAATCTACAGGATCGGTATTGTACCGGTCATTGCATTAAATGACATAAAAGACGCAAAGCCGCTTGCAAAAGCTTTGATGGATGGCGGCCTGCCGTGTGCGGAAGTCACATTTCGAACAGAAGCTGCAGAAGAATCGATCCGGATCATGACGGAGCAGTTTCCGGATATGCTTGTCGGAGCCGGAACCGTTCTGACAACGGAACAGGTGGATCGGGCCGTAGGTGCCGGTGCGAAATTTATTGTAAGCCCGGGCCTGAACCCGGAAGTCGTGAAATACTGTGTTGATAAGCAGATCCCGATCTGCCCCGGCACATCAAGTCCTTCCGATGTGGAGGCAGCGCTGAGTCTCGGACTTGATGTCGTGAAGTTTTTCCCGGCAGAGGCAGCAGGTGGACTTGCCATGATCAAGGCCATGGCAGCACCCTATACGAACGTAAAGTTTATGCCGACCGGCGGGATCAATGCCAAGAACATGAACGACTATCTGTCTTTTGATAAGATCATTGCCTGCGGTGGGAGCTGGATGGTGAAGTCCGATCTGATCAAGGCAGGGGAATTTGATAAGATCCGTACGTTGACGAAGGAAGCGGTCGAAAACATGCTCGGCTTCGGCGTGAAGCATATCGGGATCAATGCTCAGAATGCAAATGAGGCGTTATCCACGGCTGATGCGCTTAGCGCGCTGTTCGGTTTTGCACAAAAAGAAGGAAACAGTTCGGTCTTTGCCGGCACCGGGATCGAGATCATGAAGACACCGTATCTTGGAGAAAACGGACATATCGCGATCGGTACAAACAACGTGGACCGTGCTTTTTATCATCTGACAAAACGCGGCTGTACCTTCAATATGGATACCGCAAAATACGATGAAGCAGGACACTTGAAGACGATCTATCTAAGCGGTGAGTACGGCGGGTTTGCGCTGCATCTTGTGAATTGGAAATAGGCAATAGCGGAGGAATATACAATGGGAAAAGTCATTACTTTTGGTGAGATCATGCTGCGCCTGGCACCGGAAGGGTATTACCGGTTTGTACAGGCGGAAAAATACGGTGCCACATATGGCGGCGGCGAGGCGAATGTGGCAGTGTCGCTGGCAAATTACGGAATGGATGCCGCATTTGTAACGAAGCTTCCGAAACATGAGATCGGCCAGGCGGGCGTCAACGCACTGCGCCGGTACGGCGTAGACACTTCTTACATTGTAAGAGGCGGTGATCGGGTCGGGATCTACTATCTGGAAAAAGGCGCAAGCCAGAGACCCAGCAAGGTGATCTACGATCGAGCGCATTCTTCCATCGCTGATGCATCGGCGGATGATTTTGACTGGGATCGGATCTTTGCGGATGCGGACTGGTTCCATTTTACCGGGATCACGCCGGCTCTTTCGGATACCATGGCGGACATCTGTCTGACGGCTGTGAAAGCGGCCAAAGAGAAAGGGATCACGGTCAGCTGTGATCTGAATTACCGCAATAAGCTCTGGAGCAGGGAGAAGGCCGGCAAGGTCATGGGCGAGATCTGCAAATATGTGGATGTCTGCATCGCCAATGAAGAGGATGCCTCCGATGTATTTGGCATCAAAGCATCCGATACGGACGTCACAACCGGAAAAGTCAATCACGAAGGATATAAGGATGTGGCAAGGCAGCTTTCGGAGCGTTTCGGATTTCAGAAAGTTGCGATCACACTGCGCGGTTCCATTTCCGCAAACGACAATAACTGGGCGGCCATGCTCTATGACGGAAATGATTGTTACTTCAGTAAAAATTATCTGATCCACATTGTTGACCGTGTGGGCGGCGGTGATTCGTTCGGAGCGGGTCTGATCTATGCCTGCCTGAATGGTTTTGCTCCGCAGGATACCATTGAATTTGCGGTTGCTGCAAGCTGCTTAAAGCACAGCATTGAAGGCGACTTCAATATGGTGAGTGTAGACGAGGTCAAAAAGCTCTCGGGCGGAGACGGCTCCGGGAGAGTACAGCGATAGGAAAAGGAGAAATCTATGGAGATCAGATACGGGGCAAATCAAAGAGATGTCAAAAGATACACAACAAAAGAACTTCGGGATGAATTCCTGATCACGGGACTTTATCAGCCGGATTGTGTTAAGGCGGTATATTCGCATGTTGACCGGATGGTGACATTCGGATGCATGCCTGTTGGTAAGAACGTTTCGTTGGATGACGGGATCGATGTGTACAGCTGTTTCGGAACGCATACCATTTTGGAACGCCGAGAGATCGGGATCTTTAATATCGGCGGCAAAGGATCCGTATGTGTGGACGGAACGGAATACGCCCTGTCCTATAAAGACTGTCTCTATATTACCATGGGTGCAAAAGAAGTTTTGTTTTCTTCCGTTGATACAAAGGAGCCTGCTAAGTTCTACATGGTCAGTGCTCCCGCGCATCGCTCTTATGAAACGCGTTTGCTGACTTTTGAAAATGCGATCAAACGCCCCATGGGAAGTACGGCAGAGTGCAACAGGAGAGTTATCAATCAGTTTATCCATCCGAATGTTCTTAAGACCTGTCAGTTATGCATGGGTATGACGGTGCTGGAAGAAGGCAGTGTATGGAATACGATGCCGGCACACACGCATGAGAGACGGATGGAGATCTATACGTATTTTGAAGTGCCGGAAGATCAGGTGGTATTTCACTTTATGGGTGAAGGAGATGAGACAAGACACATCGTCATGAAAAACGAAGAGGCCGTGATCTCGCCTTCCTGGTCCATTCATGCGGGAGCGGGAACCTCCAACTATACATTTATCTGGGCTATGGGCGGCGAAAATCAGGAATTCGATGATATGGATAACATCCGGACAACGGATCTTAAGTAGCATGGGCGGCGGAAGAACGGTAAGGAGAAAACCATGACGGATCTTTTTTCATTGAAAGGCAAGGTGGCCTGGGTCACCGGAGCAGCCTACGGGATCGGATATGCCATAGCAAAAGCATATGCTAAGAGCGGCGCAAAGATCGTTTTTAACTGCAGCAGGCAGGAAACGGTGGAGCGGGGCTTAAGGGCATATGCGCAGGATGGGATCGATGCAAAGGGTTATGTCTGTGATGTGACGGATGAGACGGCCGTTTGTAAACTGGTTGAGAAGATCAACGCCGAGGTTGGCCCTGTTGACATTCTGGTGAATAATGCAGGGATCATTAAGAGGATCCCCATGACGGAAATGAGTGCGGAGGATTTCCGCAGGGTTGTGGATGTGGATCTTACCGGAGCGTTTATTGCCTCCAAAGCGGTGATTCCCTCCATGATCGAAAGAGGCGGCGGAAAGATCATCAACATCTGCTCCATGATGTCGGAACTCGGCAGGGAAACGGTATCTGCCTATGCATCGGCCAAGGGCGGACTGAAGATGCTCACAAGAAACATCGCCTCGGAATACGGCGCATATCATATTTGCTGTAACGGCATCGGGCCGGGCTATATAGCGACTGAACAGACGGCACCGCTTCGCGAATTGCAGCCCGATGGCAGCAGGCATCCGTTTGATCGATTCATTCTTTCCAAGACGCCTGCCGGGAGATGGGGCGAAGCGGAAGATCTGATGGGACCGGCCGTTTTTCTTGCAAGCAGTGCATCTGATTTTGTCAACGGGCAGATCTTATACGTCGATGGCGGGATCTTATCCTATATCGGAAAGATGCCGTGATCTTCCCCTGTACTTTTACAAACCTTGTATCGTATATATGTTAAGAAAGAAAGATCACAGATGAAAACTGAAAAAGATACGGAAAAGGAGGATGGGAAAATGTTGAAAGAAATGAAAGAACTGAAAGAACTGACAGAAGAACAGCTTGAACAGATCAATGGCGGTTACGTGGTGGAAGACAGGGAGCAGAACATGTGCTATCTGGTCAGACAGGACGGGAGTGTGATCGCACCTGCACCTTCCGTGAAGAAAGCGGCAGAGTTTGCAAAAGCATACAGTGTCAGCGCAACCGTAATGACAACGGAAGAATACAAGAAACATTTCGGACGCGACTTCGAATGGTAAACATCCCCTCCCTGATGATCCCCCGCATTTGCGGGGGATTTCTTTATTTGGCAAAAAAGGACAAAACAGCTTCAGGTATGATATGATATAGGACAGAAACAAGAACGGTCTTTTGGAGAATCGGATATGTCGATTGAAGAGATTCGCATGATGTTAAGTGATGAGAACGGATCCGTGCCTGTTGGGGAAATCGGGGATGTGGCTGCATTCTTTCAAGCCGATGCGGAAAAGGAATGCCTCTACATCAAGGAATTTCTGGATTACTACGAGAAAGTCAGCCATACCACGGGGCTGATGCACATGGGGAATCTGCATTCCTGCACGCAGAAGTATGCAGCCCGCCTGGAAGACAATGAGGAAAGTGAAAGCCATTTCCTTCCGTACTTATACATCAAGGAAATGGATTTTTACACGGCCCTGCATTCCTATTCCGAGAGTTTCCGCTTCATCAACATGATCCTCGATCTGGATGATGCGCCGGATTTCTGTACGGCAGCGGCGCTGATGCAGGCGATCGACCTGTTCATGTCCTGCGGACTGAAAGAAGAGGCGGGACAGTATGTAGACAGGACCAGGGCGTTTGCACTTCTTTGTGATCTCCCGGATGCTTATAAGATGGTCCTGGACTGCAACCTGATGCAGGGTTATGCGTTTATCGGAGATCTGGAAAAATACCGGTATTTCAGAAAACGTGTCTATACTTATGCGGATGAACTTTATGAAGGGTCACTCGAAACAGCGCTTCGCATTTTCTGTCTCGGATCCAAAGCACTGATCGAACAGGACCGGCTCCCGGAGAAAGAAGATATCGCGGAATTCAAGGACCTATTTGACGGAAACCTGACCGCTTACGGCTTCTTTGTGGATTATGCATCCGTTCTGATACCGCTGTTCCGTTGGGTGAAGGGGAGCGTTAGCGATGAGGAACTGGTCCGCTATTGCCTGAAGATGATCGATGTGAGTACCGCTATTTCCGATAAACTGGATCTTTATGCCTTCCTGACGGACGAGGTGTCGATGAGCGCGGAACAGACCGCGTCCATCCATGGGGAATACCATGAAATCCTGAGGAAGTATTATGATAACAGTCTGGAAAATCACCGTTATGAAGTTCTTGGCGAGATCATATCGCATGAGATCGGCAGACAATACAAGAAAGATTCCTTAACGGACAGGCTGACGAATACCGGAAACCGTTATGCATATGAACGGGCGCTGGATAGGGTCCCGACGGTAAACGGTGTCCCGTCGGATGTAAACCTTGTGGTCTTTGTCATGGATGTCAACGGGTTAAAGCATGTCAATGACACCTATGGCCACGCCGCGGGAGATGCCTTCATCAAAGGGGCAGCAGGCGCAATCGAAGAGACGATCGGGCAGTATGGCGCGTATTTCCGTATCGGCGGGGACGAATTTGCGGCCATTTGGATGGATGTTCCCGTTAAGCCGGATGATGTGATCGCGGAAATGAAACAGAAACTTTCGGAATGGACGGATGATCACGGAAACAGCTTGAGCATTGCGGTCGGCTATGCCGGCTCGGCCGAATACGAAACTTATACCGTCAAGGAGATCGTGCGGGTCGCGGATGAGGCCATGTATGCGGATAAACGCGCGTTCTATATCCAGAGCGGCAGGGATAGGAGAGCACCGCGAAACTGATAGAAACGGAATAAAAACGATATTTAAAAATGCTACGGATCCTATGTGGAGAATTTTTAATTTTCTGCGTAGGATTTTTTATTTTTTTTCGACAAGGTGACTGCTACACTTGGTATCGTAAGATAAATGGTGGCAGACCACCGCATATTAGAAGGAGGAATTATCTTATGAAGAAGAAATTACTCAGTGTTCTGATGAGTGCAGCTGTAGTAGCTTCCCTGCTTGCAGGTTGTGGCGCAGCAGCTGAAAGTGCAGCTCCGGCAGCTACAGATGCAGCTCCGGCAGCTACAGAAGAAGCAGCAGCTCCGGCAGCAACGGAAGAAGCAGCTCCGGCTCCGGCAGCAGCTAACGGCAAGAAGGTTGCAGTTGCAATGCCGACACAGTCTTCCGAGAGATGGATGCATGATGGTGCAAACATGAAGGAACAGTTAGAGGCACTTGGTTATGAAGTAGATCTGCAGTACGCAGAGGATGATGTACAGGCTCAGGTTTCCCAGATCGAGAACATGATCGCTTCCGGCGCTAACTGCTTGGTTATCGCAGCTATCGACTCTGATGCTCTTGTAAACGTAGAAGCTCAGGCAAAAGATGCAGGCATCCCGGTTATCGCTTATGACCGTCTGCTGATGAACACAGATGCTGTTTCCTACTATGCAACATTCGATAACAAGGGTGTTGGTACCAAGATCGGTGAATACATCGTTCAGCACTGCGGCGCTACTCCGGATGATCCGAAGACCATCGAGCTGTTCATGGGTTCCCCGGATGATAACAACGCTCATATGCTTTATGCAGGTCTGATGGAGCAGATCCAGCCTTTACTGGACGACGGTTCCTTAGTATGTAAGTCCGGCCAGCTGGCATTCGACGATAACAACACACTTCGTTGGGATCAGCAGACCGCTATGAAGAGATGTGAAGACCTTCTGACAAGATACTATGCTGATGAAGACTTAGACATCTGCGCATGTGCATATGATGGATTATCCTATGGCTGCATGTCCGCTCTGGAAGGTGCAGGCTACACAGATGCCAACTGGCCTCTGATCACAGGTCAGGACGCTGAGCTGATGGCTACAAAGCACATCATCTCCGGCAAGCAGACAATGTCCATCTACAAAGATACCAGACTCCTTGCTTCCAAGTGTGTTACCATGGTACAGGCAGTTCTGGAAGGTGCAGAGCCTGAGATCAACGATACCGAGCAGTACAACAACGGTAAGATCGTAGTTCCTTCTTACCTGTGCGAGCCCGTTCCGGTTGACAAAGACAACTACAAAGAAGTCATCATCGGTGGCGGATACTACACAGAAGAGCAGCTGGCTGAATAATCGCCGGTTACGAAAACAAAGATTCAGGAAAAACAGGGTGGCGGCAAACCGCCACCCGTTTTCGTAAAAGAATGAACTTTTGATTTTGCTCTAGACAGGATCAGTTCATTTTGGATACAATAATAGTCGGGAGCGGAAGACGATTCCGGGCCCAAAATAAAGAAGAAGGAGCAGAAGGATGTCGGAATACATCTTGGAAATGAACCACATAACCAAAGAATTCTCCGGCGTAAAAGCTTTGGATGACGTTAACATCCGGGTGAAAAAGGGAGAGATCCATGCGTTATGCGGTGAAAACGGAGCAGGCAAGTCGACGCTGATGAATGTTCTTTCCGGTGTGTATCCTCACGGGACATACGAGGGTGACATCATATACAAAGGCGAGCACTGTGCATTTCACAATCTGAGAGATTCGGAAGCCAAGGGCATCGTTATCATCCATCAGGAACTTGCATTAAGTCCTTTATTGTCCGTTGCGGAAAATGTTTTTCTGGGCAACGAACGTACCAGCATGAAGGGCGTGATCGACTGGACTGAGACCAGGAAACGTGCGCAGGAAATGCTGGCAAAAGTCGGTTTGGAGAATGAAGATGTCAACGTTCCCGTCAATACACTCGGTGTTGGCAAACAGCAGTTGATCGAGATCGCAAAAGCGATGGCTAAGAAAGTTGAGCTTCTGATCCTGGATGAGCCGACTGCGGCGTTAAATGATGAGGAGAGCAGAAAACTGCTCGATATCATGCTGGATCTGAAGAAACAGGGTATCACCTGTATCATCATTTCCCACAAACTAAATGAAATTGAATATGTATCCGATTCGGTTACGATCATCCGTGACGGTAAGACGATCGAGACCCTTGTAAAAGGTAAGGACGATTATTCGGAAGACCGCGTGATCAAGGCTATGGTCGGCCGTGAGATGACGAACCGTTATCCCGAGAGGGAAGGCGTTGAGATCGGAGACGTGATCTTTGAAGTGCAGGATTGGAACGTATTCCATCCGGATGATGAGCATAGACAGATGCTTAAGAACATCAATCTCAAAGTCAGAGCCGGTGAGGTTGTGGGCCTGGCGGGACTGATGGGCGCAGGCAGAACGGAACTTGCCATGAGTATCTTCGGCAGAAGCTACGGCCAGAAGATTACCGGCAAGGTTTTTATCAACGGACAGGAAGTTCATCTGAAGACGGTCAAAGACGCGGTTAAAAACAAACTGGCATATATTTCAGAAGACAGAAAGACCTACGGATTAAACCTGATCGGCGATGTCAAAGAAAACATGACGATCGCCGCCAGACCGTTTTTCTTCTCAAAGCATGGTGTGATCAATGCCAATGATGAGATCGTGGCAGCGGAAGATTACAGAAAACGGATCAATGTAAAAACAAACTCCATCAATCAGGTGGTTGGATCGCTTTCCGGTGGTAATCAGCAGAAGGTTGTTGTTTCCAAATGGATGATGACCCAGCCGGATGTCCTGATCATGGATGAGCCCACCAGAGGTATCGACGTGGGTGCAAAATATGAGATTTACTGTGTAATCAATGAGCTGGCTAAGGCCGGGAAGGCCGTGATCGTAATCTCTTCCGAAATGCCGGAGATCATCGGTACCTGTGACAGATGCTACGTTATCAATGAAGGCGAGATAGCGGGAGAACTGACCAAGGCAGACTTTTCACAGGAACGTATCATGCAACTTATCATGGCTCATATGAGAAAGGGAGACGGAAATGGAAACTAAAAACAAAAAAATCGTTAATATGGATCTGAAACAGTACGGTATGTTTCTGATCCTGATAGGAATCTTTATTCTGTTTGCAATCACAACAAAAGGTGCAAACGCAAAACCGGTTAACATCAACAACCTTATCATGCAGAACGGATACGTTGTCATCCTTGCGATCGGTATGCTTCTGTGCGTACTTACCGGTAACATCGACCTTGGTGTAGGTTCGGTAGTTGCGGTTACGGGTTCGGTTGCCGGAATCATAATGATAGACTACAAGATGAACATGTGGGTTGCGATCCTTGCAGCACTTGCAGTAG
>JAEEGL016565975.1_pt1 | contig 13519 bp, 5 predicted proteins | sample 9134231 | NCBI WGS metagenome assembly JAEEGL01 (sample SAMN16246548, study PRJNA631951) | gut metagenome | biome: gut microbiome; feature: rumen; material: fiber-attached | host: Bos | place: Iran: Karaj | collected 2018-10
AATCCCCAATCCCCATCCCCAATAAATAAAGAAAAAAACAATATATTTATGATATTTTTAATTTAAATATAACTAACATTTTAATCTAATTTAATCAAAAAAATAAATAAAAAAAAATAAAAAATACAAAAATTTAATTATATAAAAATTTAAATTATAAAAATTGCAAAAAATAATATATTTATTTTACATAACCAAAAAAAAAAATTGTAAAAAAAATAAAACAAAACAAGAAAAAAAAAACAAACCAAAAACCAAAATAACAATAAAAAAAAAAAATAAAAAAAAATCTAAAAACACACATATCAAAAAACCAAAAAAAAAAAAAAAAAAAAATAAAAAAAAAAATCAAAAAAAAAACAAAACAAAAAACCAAAAAAAAAAAAAAAAAAGAATAAAAAGAAAAAAATAAAAAAAACCATCATTTCAAAACATACTTTTTCTTTATTTTATAATTTTTATTAATCCTCCCATCAACAAATTCAACTTCTCCTTTATTTCCTTTCCCATCTTCAAAAATACCAATACCATTTAATTTCCCATTAACAAAAGGTCCAATATATTTTTTCCCATCAGGATATTTAACTTCACCATGTCCATTTTTAATACCCATTTTATAATCACCTTTATAATATTCTTCATTACCCCATTTATAAAAACCTTTCCCATTAAATTGACCATTTAAATATTGTCCAATATATTCATTTCCATTTTTTTTCCAAATATAATGTCCTTCCCCATTAAATTTATTATTTTCAAAATCACCTTCATATATATCACCATTATTAAATATTATTTTTCCTTTACCACTTTTTTTATCTTTTATAAATTGACCTTCATATTTATTTCCTTCACTTTCATCAATTCCATTTCCTTCTCTTAATCCATTTATAAAATCACCTTTGTAAATTTGATTTTTTTCATATATAAATTTTATTCCTTTTCCATTTAATTCATTATTCATAAATAAACCAATATATAATATTCCATTATTATCAATAAATCTATTCCAACCTTTAAATTCATTATTATACCAATTTCCATATTTTTGAGCACCTGAACGATAAATTAATTCACCTATTCCACATTTTTTATTTGATATTATATCTACTTCTCCTTTGTATACTGATTCTACATTTATTATACATTGATTTATATCATTTAATATTAATTTTGAATCTGGATATTTAAATATTATTCCTTTTGGATATTTTTTTATTTTTGATATCTCTTCTTTTGTTTCTTTTATTGGATCTTCTTTATAAAATTCTAAAAATGTTAATGATAAAAGTGAAGAAATGTTTGGGTTGTTTGAATATAAAATTTGATTTACTTTTTCATTTTGAGCATATTTTTTTATAAATTGAGAATATAAGTTATTTGAGTTTTCTATTAATTTTTGTTTTATATTTTTATTATATTCTTTTCTATATAAATATCCTTTTATATATTTGTTTAATTCAGTTACTTGATGAGGATTTATTGTTAGAGTTTTTGGTTTATATTTTAAAAATTTTATTGTTTGATTTATTTCTGTATGTTTAATTTGATTTTGATCTGTCATTGAATTTAAATCAAATTGAGAACCTTTATTTGTTTCATTTATCATGTTATTAGATAAATCACATGTTTTATTATCTTTATTTTCATTGAAACATGTGCATTTATTTCCCATTTTTAAAATTATTAATTTTATTCATTTAATTAATATGAAATATAATTCTAATTTTTTTTGTTTGGAATTTTTTATTAAAAATAAATAGATATATTATAGATTTTAATAAAAAATTATAATACTTAATAAAGGAAGATAATAAAAATAAATGATAATATAATAAAAGTATTATTCTATTAAAATAGGAAATAATGATATAATAAATTAAAATAATTTTTTTATCAAATTAAGAATTTTATTATAAGTATTTTTTATATAATAATAATGAAATAAATTATATTGATGAAATAGAAGAATTAGAAAAACAATTAGAACATTTAAAAACACATAATATATTTTAGTATTCTTATAATTATATATTTGTTTCTATATATTTATAAAGTTATAATAAATTAGAAAATGAAAGGCAATCAAAATTTTATTATAATTTAAGATAAATATTAACATATAAATTAAATATAGAAAATAATTTGATAAAAAAACTACATATAATAACAATCATAAAAACTCAGTAATCACAAAAGCTAAATTTTTATAATAAATTTATTAATGAAACTCTAATTTTTATTTTTAAAAATAAAGAAATTGAGTTAATTTATATTAAATGAATTATAAAAAAATTTAAATTGTATAATCTATATAAAGTTAATATAAAAAAGAGTTTATAAATATAAGTTCAAGAGGGATAAATTTAATAAATAATTATTAAAATAAATTATATATAGTTAATTTTATTAATTTATTAAAAATAAATAATAATGTTAAATTATAAAAATGAAAAATGAAATGATTTCAATTAAAAAAAATATTCATTTCTCAAGTCATAATTTTAGTAAAAATATTCATGATAAACGAATTAAAATAAATACGAATTTTTCATCTAGACTCAGAACAGGAACAAAAAGTTTGAATGAAATTCAAAATAAAAATAATGAAATAAAACAAATTATAGATTTAACTATAACACATTTTACAATTAAATGTGCATTTTTATGTAATCAAATTGAAGAAATGAAAAAAGAATATATAGAACAATTAAAATTAATTAATGATAAATTTATTAATGATAAAAAATTTGTTTTAATTCCAAACAAAAAAATAACACCAAAATTAAAAAATGAAATAATGGAACTTGATAATATATATAATACATTTAATCATATTAATAATAAATTTAATAGAAATTCTCAAACTCAAAATAATTTTAATCTTGAAATTGGAAATAGAAATATGAGTTTAACTTTTATAGAAACTAATAAAGTCAAAAAAGATTTAAGTGATATTCCTTTAAAAAAAAGTAATAAATCAATACAAAGTATAATTAATATTGATGAAATGGTAAAAAATCCTGATATAAATCCAAATATTTTATTTAAAAATTCAAGTGAAAAAAATACAAGAGTAACTATTCATTTAAAATCAAAAAAAAAAACAACTTTCATTTAAAGAATTAGCAATTCAAAATTTAATGAAATCTAATATTTTATCATATGAAGATAAATTAAAGTTAAGATTTATAAATAAAAGAATTTATGATGATTTTCCTGAAAAAAAAATATTACAAAATTGTAAAAAAAAGTATCAAAAAGAAATAAAAAAATTAGAAGATTTTCCTGAAAAAAATATTTCAATTACTTGTGCTTCTAATTTAAATTTTATTCGACAAAATAATGAAAAAGAAACATTAACAAATGAAAAAAAAAAAAATAATATAAAATTTTTAACTGCAATAGCAATTTTAAAAGATATTAATTTTGGTAATATAAAACAAGCTGAATCTTTATATAAATTGATTTTAAAAGAAACAAAATTTGATTGTATTAAATCACTTTTTATTAGTTATTTAAAATATTTAAATAGGAATACTAAAAATAAAAAAGATGATGATATTATTAAATTGATATCTTATATTGATAAAAATAAAGATTTGTTAAATCAAAATGACATGATAAGAGAAAGTAATACAATGATATCTTTATATTGTTTTGGTTTATATGAAATTTATAATTTATTTAATGAAGAAATAAAAAGAAGAAATAAAATAAATGAATTTAAAAAATTAATAAATAAAATAAATGAAATAGAAGAAAGATTGAAAATAGAATAAAAAAAAGTAAAAATATTTTAAATATAAATTAAAGATAATTTAATATTTTAAAAATTATTATTTTCAAAATTTTCAGAATCTGAATCACTACTTGATTCTTCTTCATTTGAATCATCAAATATATAATCATTTAATGTTGGTTCTGTGATATTTTTTTTTTTAATAGATGCAGTTTTTGCCCTATTTTTTTTACTATATTCAAGATAATTATTAATAGGTCTTTTTGTTAAAAAATAAAATTTATTATTTCTTTCCTCAACTCTTTCTTTTAATTGTTTAAATTTTTCTGCCAATTCTTCTCTTTGAATTTTTGCTTTTTCTTTTATATGCATTTTATCAATATTACTTTGTATTTTTTTGTAATCATCAATTGATACATTTTTTTTTAAATATTTTATTTTTGTAATTAAATGATCTGTAAAAAGTTCAATTTTATTAAGTTTTTCTATCATTTCATTAATTATATATTTTTTAGGAAATTTTTTTTTATTTTCATTTATATCAAAATCATCTATTTTATAATGTAAACAAGTTTGATAAACAGTTTCAAGAGAAGTTTTTAATTTTGGTTTTGGTCTTTTTATATATTTTTGTACTTCAAAAATACTTGTTCTTTGTTTTTTATTTTTATCTTTTTTATTTTTTTTCTTTTTAAAAATATTTTTTATCATATGTTTTAAATCATGTATTTCTCTTTTTAATAAAAACCTTTTCTTTTTTTCAAATTCTAATTCTTTTACTTTTTCATATAAATACTTTTCTGTTGATTCTAGTTCTTTTAATTTTTCTTTTTTATAAGTATTTTGTTCTTTTTTTAATTCAAATAATTCATTTCTTATTTTAGTATATAAGTCTAAATGATTAATAGTATCTTTCTTTAATTTAATAAACCTTTCAGTAAATTCATCAGTAGATTCAAAAACAGGTTTTGTTAAATAATCTCTAATTCTTAATATTTCTTCTTTTGGTAAATATTTATATGTATTAAAATGATTTTCATTTGTTAAAAAATTATCACTAAAAAAAGAAAGTCTTTGTGACTTTTTTTCAATTGGTCTTTTTCTTATATTTCCTTTTGATAATTTTTTATGTTCTTTAAAAATTGAAAGATTTTTTATAAAATTAGCTTCACTTTCTTCTAAAATATATTTATAATATACTGGTAATTTTAATTTTTTTTCTTTTACTCCAATTTGAAAATATAACCATTTAAAAAAATTAGTTTTATCATATTCCATTGATCTTATTTTATTTTCAATTTGTGAAATTTCTAATTTTAATTTTAATATAATTTCATTTAATTCTTCATTTTTATTTTTTTCAATTTCTCTTCTAATTTCTAAAAATTTAACATAATCACAAAATTTAACTAAAAATTGAGAATTAAAAAGATCATTTGAATCAATTAAAGATTTAATTTTTGTTTCAATTGCTGCTATTTTATTAGTATATTCTTCATTTAATCTAATTGATCTTTCTTTTTTCATTTTTGTCGTATAATTTAATAAAATATTTTCTCTTGTTTTATTTATGTAATCTTGAATACTTTCTGTTTTATTATTAATTCTTTCTCTTTTTTCATCAAGTAAATGTTTTGTATTAGGATAAACATTATTATTTGATTTTTTTTTGTTTTCAAAAATTTTTAAAAATATTGTATCACAATTTTCATTTTTATTATCTTTTCTAAAAGATAAATTTTCAAAATTAGAAATATTATTTATTTTTGAAATATTAGAAATAGTTGGAATATTTATTTTTTTTGTTTCTGTTAAATAGAAAGAATCATTTGTTATTATTTCAGAAAAATTTGATTGAGTTATTATAGGATTATATTTTGTTGTTTTTGAATCATTTCTAAATGAAGTTGGAAGTGTTGTTTGAGTTAACATTGGAAAATTTTTTTGATAATCAGTATAAATTGATATTGTTTTTGTTGTTTTTGGTCTTGCTGAAAATCCTCTTAATTCTCTTTTTTTAAATAAAGTTATATTTGAATATTTTATATCTTGTTTATTAAATCCTTTATTTCTTCTTGCTGATTCTATTTTTCTCATTATTATAAATTTATTTTTTAATTATATGAAATAAAAAAGAGTATATAATTTTAATAATTTTTTTTAATTATATAAAATTATTTAAATTATATATTTTATAAATTTTAAAATTATATATTCATGGATAAAAAAATAAATGATAATTACGATATTGATGATAATAATATTATTTCTAATAGTCAAATTAATCCTTTAGAAATTAGTCATGAAGAAATACAAGAACAAAATATTAATAAAGATAATATCATTATAAATGATGATAAAGAAAATAATAATGAAAAAGAAGATAATAATAAAGAGGAAAATAATAAAAAGCAAAAAAGAAAAATTTTTATTTTGAAATTTTATTCAGGAATATTAATATCAATAATTTATCTTTTAATATCTTTATTTACTTATTCATATTTAAATTTAGTTCATATATTTTTATCATTTTATTTTATTTATCTTTTCTTTAATTTTCACTCTGAAAACTCATTTATTTTATTAAACAAAGCATTAAAAATAGCATACATAATTCAATTCTGTTATATTATAATAAAAGGATTGTTATTTATCATCTACAAATTATTTGATAAAAATAATTTAAATCAATTTAAAATATTTTTTGAAATATTTAATATTAGTTTTAATAAAATCAATTATTCAATATTTGAAATGGGAATATCTTTATTTGATTTAATTATATTATTATTATATTATTCAATAAACAATTTTCATGGTTCAAACTGGAAAAAATATTCAAATTATTGTATAAAACTAATTAAATCTTGGAAAGGAAATGAAAATTCTCTTTTATCTGTTGGATTATATTTAATATGTTTAGGAACAATATTCCAACCTTCAATTATTCATACATTTTTTTTATTTATTATTTTACTTCATTTATCTTCTCTTTTATTTAATTTAAAATTTAATCATTGGTTAAGAAAAAAAATTTCAAAATTTTTTATTTATTGTTTACCTATTTATTTTCTTGAAAATTATTTATTTAATTGCCCAAATTTTTTTGATTTCTTATTAGATTCAGAATCTTATTTTCATGGTTTTGTTGGTATAATATATTTATTTGACAAAAAAAATACAAATTACAATTATTTTAAAAATTGGATTTTTTTAAATATTATTCCATTTATTTTATTTTATTTTGGTTTTTGTTTATTAGTATTTTTTGTCACAATAAAAAATAATAAAGCTTATAATTTAGAAGCTCAAATAGACTATATTAATAAAGAATTTAATGAATCATTTGAAAATATGAATGAATCAATAGATGTTGCACAAGGAATAATTAAATTTTATATTGAATCCAAAACTTTAACATTTTATAATAAAATAAAATTATATATTATTAAATATTGTATTACTCCTGAATTTTTTCTTCATTTATGCAGAATTGGTATTATTATATGGATAAATTTATTTGATACTTATGCTAATGTTTTATTTATTATCTGGATCTTTTTGAGTATTTATATGGAAGATATTCTTTTATTTTTAAATATTACTAAATATACTATTTTTCCTCTTTTAATGTTAGTTTTTTCTTCTACTTATATTTTTAATATTGGAATTTTTAATGAATTTGGAAGTTATTATATTAAGGCTTTTGGATTAGTCAAATATGAAAAAAATAGTTCTGTATTTTTAATACATATGGGTTTAAAAATAACGATTATTACTTTATTTCAAATTTATATTTATATACAAATGAAATATTTTAAATTTTATGAATTGCATAAAAATGATATTGAAAAGAAAAAAAATATGAAAGAAAAAGAATTAAATGATTTAATTAAAATACATTTTGAAGGTAATTATATTTTACAAGAAATTGAAATAATATTTAAAGTTGTATCTGTTATTAATTCAATACTTGTCACTGTGTTCTTTTATTTAAGTATTTGTCAAAATATAAATATATTTAATGAAATAATTTTAATGTTTATTTTTTCACTATATGTTTTTTCAAAACATATTGATGAATATTATTTTAAATTTTTAGTTTCAATAAATATAATATTTATATTAAAATATATTGTTCATGTTATTTATCCTGAAATTCAACAAAATGATCAAACAACAAATATATATAATTTATTATCATTATTATTTTTTGATAACTTAAAAAACATTCATTATTCATGGATTGCATTTTATTTTTTGTATATAGAATATTGTAATTCATCAAGTTTAATATTTCAAAAATGTAAAAGTAAAACATTTTCAATTTTTCAATTAATAGATCAAAATGAAAAATTAGGAAATACAATTAAATTTATTTTAATTACAATATGTGATTTTATATTTGGAATATATATTTGGCTTATAATTGCATGTTTTATTATATGTTTTTCAATGATAGAAAACAATATATTATTCTTATTTGAATTATTTATCATTTTCATAATATATTATAAGTATATTAAAATAGCATCAAATAAATATCAAAATAATGAAAATATATTCTTTTATGTTTGGTTACTTATTTTATCATCAATAATTAACTTTGTTATAATATATATATTACAATTTTTAAATAAAAGACCATTAAGTTTTTGGAATGTTTTAAATACTCCTACATTAAGAAGAAATTTAGAATTATTTGGTCTTTTTCTTTATGAAGCAGATTATACTTCAAATTTATTCCCTTATATGATAATGTTTATTATAAGTATTGCATTATATCTTGAAATTGATAGACAATTAAAAATAAATAGTAAATTAGATTCAAATGATAATCAAAAAAATAATAATAAATTATTTAGTGATGGAAGTGAAGATGTTCATAAAAATTATTTATTAAATGATGAAATATTAAAACAATATTCAACTAAAATCTATTATGTTTTATATTATATTCTTCATTATTATTGGATTATTATTTTCATTGTTGTTGATATTTTATCTATTTATTGGATGCTTTCTATTTCAATGTTTATTGAAATATTTATTTTTAGCTTTTATATTATGAAATCCTTTAAAAATTATTATAGTAATATTTTATCAAATGAAATAATTGATGATAGTATTCAATTATATAATTATCAAAAAAAAAATCATTTTAAAACAACTCATTCCCTTCAAGAAGAATATTTTAATCTTGTTTGGAAATTTAATTTATTTTTTATATCCTTAAGTTATTTATCAAATATTGTTCTTAAATTTTATGAAGATGAAAAAGATAAAAAAGAAATTAAATTTTTAAATGGTATGATTTATATTTTTGGTTTTTATTGTTCATATAAATCAAATAAAAATAAATATAATTTTATAAGTTATTCATTTGGCTATTTTTTAATTATAGGTTTATTTAGTATAAGAGCTTATTTTGTTTCAAAATTTGAAGAAATAAAAGTTAAAATGGAATCTGCAGAAGAATCAAAAAAATTATCAAAAAGAAAAAGAGGAGGAAGTTTTGATATAAAAAAAACAATTTTAAGTTTAGATAATCCAGAAGAAAATGTTATTCCAAATATGTTTAATTTAGACAATGAATCAAATAATAAATTAAATGAAAGTTCAGTAAGTTCTATAAATGACACAATAGATAATCCAATTAATGATTTTGAAATAATTGAAAGTAAAGATAATGAAATTTCAAATGATAATATTGATAATAATTTAATTCAAAGTTTTAATAATAAATATAGACATTCATTAGGAACAATTATATCAAAAGATAGTTCATCAATTAAATATGTTAAAAATAAAATGATTGATTATTCAATTTCATTTCAAAAAGCAATAAAAGCTTTTATTGAAGTAATAATTATTGCTTTAATTTTATTTGAAGCTTTATTAAAAGTAAATATAATATCTTTTATATTATTATTTTTCGTTATTTATACATATATAAAAAATGAATTAAATACTCAAGTTATGTTTTATATTTCATCATTAGTTTTATTTCTATTTAATTTACAATATTTATTGTTTGTAAGTAATATTTCTTATAATACAAATCCATTTAAAGATAATGAAATCATGGTATATTTAAAAGAAATATTAAAAATTCCTTGGTATTATGAATTTTTAGGAACTAAATGGGGATTTTTTTTAAGTTGTGGAGTTTATCAATACCAAATTAGGACTTTATGGATTGATGTTATAATATTAATTATTTTATATTTTTATTTAGAATTTTTTTCTTTTTCCTTATATGAAAAAGATAAAAGTGATATTAAATTTAATATATTATATGATAAATATAGTAAGAAATTTGCAGATATGAAATTTTTAACAAAAGAACAATATGAATCTTTTATTTATGATATGAAATTTTCATATAATATCAATTTAAAATTCTCTATATCTAATAATTTAGAAGAAAAAAATTCAAAATTAAATCAACGTGAAATTGAAAAGATTAAAAAAGGAAAAGAAAAAACAAAAAAGAATAAAGAAGTAAGAAAATTTAAACGATTAAGAAATTATTTCTTTTTGGTTCTTCATCAAATAGTATTAGTAATAATATTAATTATTTCATCTCAAAATAGAGGATTAATATCTCTTGGTTATATGGGATTTAGTATATATTATATATATTATTTATGTGATTTTCTTGCTGGAAAAAAATGGGGATTAAGAAATGGAATTAAAAATTTTATAAAACCATATTTTTTTTTTGATTTATTAATTCAATTTATTTTTCAAATTCCTTTAGATTTTTTTAAAACAAATTCCCAAACTTTTGATGTATATATGAATATATTAGGATTTGAAAAATTAGTTGATTTCAATTCAAAAAAGAATATAATAAAAAAAGGAGAATTATTATCATTATTAATGAAAATATTTTGTTATTTTCTTCTTCTTTTACAAGAAAAAATATATTCTTCATATGAATTTAAAAAATATATATTAAAATATCATTATGAATATATGAATCAAGCTTTTATAATTGGAAAATGTCATAGTTTTTTATTTAATAATCATAGAATTAAATTAATGGAAGATAAGGTTCAAGAAAGATTAAAAATTGAAGAAACATTAGATTCATTAAAAGAAATGATAGAAAATTGGAATGATAAAACTTCATTAAATGATACTCATGATTATTATAATAATTTTAAATTAAATAAAAAAAAAAGTAAAAAAATTACAATAGGAAATTTAATAAGAAAACATTGGTTAGTTAAATATTCTTTAACTATTTATTATGCAAGTAGAAAAATAGATTTAAATAGAATTATTATAAAATCAGAATTATTAAATATTTTACAAGGTAATGATTTTACTTATTCTGAATTAGAAGAAGCAATTAATAAATTTGAAAATGAAAATAATAATAAATTTGATTTAAATTCTAATAAAAATAATATTGAACAAATTGTTATTGTTAAGGAAAATTTAAAAAAAAATGAAGAAGAACAAATGAATTTAATTCAAATTGATAAAAATTTAAATGAAAACAATAATAATGAATTAATAAATTCAAATATTTATTCTTTAGATGAAAAAAAAGTAGAAGAAGAAAAAATAAAAAAAGAAGAAGAAAAGTTAAAAGAAGAAGAAAATATATTAAAAAAAAAATTAAAAAAAGAAATTAGTAAAAATAATGAAAATGAATCAGATTTATTTTTCCCAACTGCAGAATATTATGAAAAAAAACATGAAATAAGAAGTTTATTTTTTAAAAAATATTATTCAAAAGGAAGATTATTTATTTTTTTAATAAAAGCATCATATAAATATATAATAGAAAATTTTGAGTATGTTTGTTATTTTTTTATGGTAATAAATAATTTTGCTTATGGAAGTTTAATTTCAATTTTTTGGACAATCTTAGTTTTTTTATTTGGAATTACTCAATATCCAAGACCAAAAAAAAAATTTTGGAAATTTTGTTTAGTTTTAAGTTCAACTGTTATTTTTATTAAATTTACTGTTCAATTAAAATTTATTGATATATTCTTAGAAAGAAAAGAACAATTTCCATATTTAAATTTATTCTTTTCAAATCTTGAAAATAAAAATTCATTTTTTTCAAGATTAGGTATTAAAAGATTTAAAGAAAATCAACAATTATCATTAATTTATTATTTAATGTATGATTTTTTTATTTTAGGAGCATTATTAATTAATCAGTTTTTATTAATTAAAAAAGGATTATGGTATAAAAATGAAACTGTTTATGAAACAATAGAAGAAGCAAATAAGAGAATTCAATATTTTAAATCTAAAAAACAAATTAATGAATTTAAGAATAAACCAAAAACTTTAGAATATAATGATATTCAAATTATTATAAAAGATTCAATCATTCATGAAAGTCAAGATTTTTGTACAATTATTACTTCATTTATAAATGAGAATTTTAATTATATAAGAAATGAAAAACCAGGAATGGATTTTTATTTATTTTATACTATATTTCAAATATTAATAATAATGTATATTATTGTATTTTATACTGATATGGAACAAGATAAATTTTTATTAAATGATGATAAATTACAACCAAAGCAATTTTCAAGTAGTATGATAATAGTACTTTTTATTCATTTAATTTTATGTGTATTTGACAGATATATTTATTTAAAAAATACACGTAAAATAAAGAAAATAAAATATAAAATATATGATAAAGAAACTGGAAATGACATAACAAAAAAAATAATAAAAGAAAATCCAAATTTAAATAATTACGACAATGCACAAGAATACATAAACAATAATAAAGAAAAATATAAATTAATATCATATCAATATGAAGGAATTCAATATAGTATAATAATAAAATTTATCCTTCAAATAATAACAGTAATTTCAGTTCATATATTTATATTTTGGTATTTACCATTATATGATTCAAATAAAAGTATAATAATAAATAAAAATAAAAAATATTTCATAAATGAATTATTATCAAATAATTACACATTAATATTTTATATTTTATATTGTTTTTACTTTACTTTTTCTGGTCTTCAAATAAAATATGGATTAGCAGGAATGAGAAAAGTTTCTCCTTTAATGGCAGGATCGAGTATGACATATAATATAATTTATAAATCATTTAAAGCAATACCATTTTTATTTGAATTAAAAAATTTTATTGATTGGTCATTTACACCAACTGCATTAGAAATTTGGCAATGGTTAAAATTTGAAGAAATAAATGGATTGTTATTTATTAATAAATGTTTTAATAAATCTTATATGGGAAGAAGAATTGGAAGTAAGAGAACTTTATTTTTGAAAATTTCAATGGGATGGTCTTTATTTTTTTTCGTATTAGCTATTATGTTTGGTCCTTTAGTTTTATTTTCTTCTTTAAATCCTTCTTCTCAATATAATTTTGTTAATGGAATTTATATGAAAGTTGAATTTCATTATAATAATAGTTTTCAAAGTGGAAATTTAACACTTTTAGAAAGTACAAATTTAGAAATTTTAAATTTTGATTATGAATCTTTTAAGAAATCAATGAATAAATCTAATCAAGATTCTAATACTTATTTTAGTTTATATAAAAATCAACAAATACAAAATATTACTATTAAAGGTTATGGTGATTTTAATTGGGATATTTCCCCTAAAAGTTATGAATCTTTATATAAAAATTTAAATGATAATTCTTTTCAATTTTATTTAAGATTAACTTATTCTTTTTCAAGAAAATTAGGAAAAAGTGATGAATCTTTATATAGATATGAAGATTTTGAATTAAAAGAT
>JAEEGL011807997.1_pt1 | contig 13518 bp, 17 predicted proteins | sample 9134231 | NCBI WGS metagenome assembly JAEEGL01 (sample SAMN16246548, study PRJNA631951) | gut metagenome | biome: gut microbiome; feature: rumen; material: fiber-attached | host: Bos | place: Iran: Karaj | collected 2018-10
ATATTAAGGCAATGTCCGTTTTGGAACTCCACGAACTCGTCAAGGCTCTCGAAGAAGAGTGCGGCGTATCCGCAGCAGCTACCTCAGTCGCAGTTGCAGGCACCGTGGCCGCAGCTGAAGAAGTCGAAGAGAAGACCGAGTTCGACGTCATCCTCAAGGAGATCGGACCGGAGAAGATCAAGGTCATCAAGGTCGTCCGTGAGCAGACCGGCCTCGGCCTGAAGGAAGCCAAGGAAGTTGTCGACAACGCGCCCAAGGCCGTCAAGGAAGGCATCTCCAAGGAAGACGCAGAGAAGCTCGTTGCCGCGTTCAAGGAAGTCGGCGCAACCTGCGAAATCAAATAATTGCACCTCAAAATCAAAAAGCGGGTTTTACCCGCTTTTTCTTTTATCCGCACGAAAAAAGCCTCCCTGTCCGGGAGGCTTTTTGCTTACGCAAAGAATTTGGCGAACGCTTCCGTCAGGATCGGGAACTTGCCGGAGAAGCAGATCAGCACGAACACCGCCGCCGCGAGCAGGATGACGTAGCAGATCAGCCGCATAATGAGGAAGGCGAGGGAGAAGCGCTTGCGCGAGATATTCTTCGTCTTGCCGCAGCCCCAGACGATCATGAACACGAGACCGACGACCGGGAGCGCGAACAGCAGCGTCGTAAAGATGTATCCCGCGGTCGTCATCAGCGAGCGCGTATCCGTCGCAAGCACCGGCGTTTCCGTGCGGACCGGTTCGGGCGCGGGAACGACAGCCGGTTCGGGCGCGGGCGCAACGATCGGTTCGGGCTCGGGCACGGGTTCCGGTTCGGGCTCGGGCTCCGCTTCCGGTTCGGGCTCCGGCTCGACAGCGGGTTCAAAGACGGCTTCCGGCTCCGGAACGGGTTCCGGTTCCGGCTCGGCTGCCGCTTCCGGCTCGGGAACGATTTCCACGACCGGCTCGGCCTGCTCGGCCGGTTCGACGACGGCTTCGACGTCCAGCAGGGACGCGCCGCAATAATAGCAGAACTTTGCCTGATCGGTCAGGCCTTTTTGACAAACGGGACAGGTTTTCATGGGGTCTCCTTTCGTGATACGCCGACGGCAACGTTTTGGCCGTCAAGTCGGAATGTGATGGAACCGTCCAGATCGGTGCGGTAAAACGCCGTATGGGTCTCATACAGCAGCGAAAGCGTTTCCGGGTGCGGATGCCCGTAATCGTTGTCCGCGCCGCACGAAGCGACCGCAAAGTCGGGATCGACGGCAAGGAAGAACGACGGACCCGTCGAGCTCGACGAGCCGTGATGTCCGAGTTTCAGCACGTTTGCGTGAAGCATGCTCTTCGGAAACGCGTTCAGCATGCGCGTCTCCGACGTTTCCTCGGCGTCGCCCGCAAGGAGCACGGCGGTATCGCCGTAACGCACGTGCAGCACGATCGACCGGTCGTTCATCCCGACCGGTTCGTTCTCATACGCGATCGGCGCGAGGACCGTGACCGTGCAGCAGTCGTCCCAGGGGATCGTCATGCCGGCCTTCACGATACAGACCGTACAGCCGCTGCGATCGAGCGCGGCCGTCATCGCGGCGTACCAGCTCGTCGGCTGTTCGTCCGCGATCGTATAGAACGTTCCGACCGGATACGCGTCGAGCACCGCCGCCATCGAACCGATGTGGTCCTCGTGCGGGTGTGTGGCAACGACTGCATCCAGCCGTTCCGCGCCGCTTTCTCGGATCGCCGCGTCGATGCGGCTGAACGAACCGGACGGACCCGCGTCGACCAGCATCGTCTTTCCCGAAGGAGAGACGAGAAGAATGCAGTCGCCCTGCCCGACGTCCAGGACCGTGACGGTCAGCGCAGGCTCCGAAACGGCGGGGAACGCCGTCGGCCGCTGCGCGATCAGCTTTTCGGACAGCGCATCGCGCTCCGCCTGCCGCGCGTCCGGATCGTTCGCGTGCAGACAAGCATGCAGTCCGGAGCACCCGGATAGCAGCAGGAGCAGCGAAAGAAACAGGGCGAGCCTGCGAAGCGACGGTTTCATACCGATATTATACAATACTTCCGCACGCATTGCAAGCGTGCGGGACGGCGGTTTGCGGCATTTCCTTTTTCCGCGGGTCCCTTGCGGCGCTGCCGCAGACCGTCCGCGCGATCTCGCCGCGCAGGCGGCGCATCAGAAACCGATACCGGATGCGTTCAATCATTTGTTTGTCCTCCCGTTTGTTTTCGGGATCAGTATACGAAAGCACCTGTCCGTTAAACGGGAAAACGGAAGATCCGATTGCAAACCGCGTTTTCGAGTGGTATACTGAATACAAAGGATACCGAACCACAGGAGGGCATGATGAAAAAGATCGTTGTATGGCTGCTTTGCGCCGTAATGCTGCTGTGCGTCGCCTGCGCCGAAAAGCCGGACGCCGGAAACGAACCGGAAAAGTCGGAGGCGCCCGTCGTCGAACAGCCGACCGAAGCGCCCACGCCGGAACCGGCCGGGGAAGATCCGACCGCCGAACCGGAACCGACCGAAACGCCGGATCAGCCCGCGACAGAGGAGCCGGAGCCGACCGAAGCGCCCACGCCGGAACCAGCCGCCGACCTTCCGAAGATCTTCGATCTGTATGAAGACGTCGGTCTGGACGTCAGCGAAGCCGAGATGTTCCGTTACGACATCGACTTCGACGGCAAGGAAGAGGTCATCTCGTTCCGCCTTGACACGGAGGAGGACACTACGACGATCCTCATCGACGATCAGGAGGTCTTGTTCGATACCAGCTCCATGCTGAGCCAGGTCGTTCTGATCGATCTGGATCCGAATACGCCGTACGTGAACCTGCTCGTTGAGATCGACTGGGGTTCGGACGATTATATCACCACCGAGGTGCACATGAAGGACGGAAAGCCGGTCAAGGGCGTTGAAACGAACGGCATCCGGATCGACGAAGACGGTCGCGTGATCGTGTATGAGCGCTGCGAGTTCCTCGGAACGAGATTCTTTGGCTGCGTTGCGCAAGGGGAATCGCTGACGGCGGAGTTCGAGGACTGGTACGATTGCGTGATCCCGACGGAAGAGGAGATCCGGGACGAATTTGACATGCTCGTCGAATTCGGCGACCTGCTGCACACCACGCGGGAGGTCCCCTGCACGATCAACGGCAAGAACGCAAAGCTCGCGAAGAATACGTACATCTACGTTCTTCGCATCAATCCGGGCGAGCAGATCGCCGAGGTCTCCACGCTCGACGGAAAGGTCGCGGTCCTTGCGTACACGATCGACGAGGACTACTGGCCGTACCGGATCAACGGCGTTCCGCAGGACGATTGCTTCGACAATATCCTGCACGCCGACTGACGCGATAAGCAAAAGCCGCAGGAGCGCTCCTGCGGCTTTTTTCTTTTGCGCGGTTTACGAGCGATGCTCGACGAAATGACAGGCGTAGGGGAGATTGCCAACGTCGGTAAAGACGCGGCGAAGCGTTTTCGCGTAGTCGCCGAGCGCTTCGTCCATAAAGTCGCCGTTGATCAGCACGACCCAGACGTTCCGCGAAAGATCGGTCAGGCAGTCGTGCAGCGCGTCGAGATTGTTCCCGTAATAATCGGGAAACCGCAGCGTCGCGGCAAGATACCGGTGCGTTTCCTCGATCGAGGTCATGCGTCGTCCGTCGATGATGATGAATTCCATGTTATTCCTCCCCGTACAGCAGCGTAAACGATTCGTAATGATCGTCGGTGTAGTAGATCAGTCCGTCGTTGCTGAACACGATCCGCTTTTCGCCGCGGCGCTTCCTGCCGCGCGTGTCGATGTCGCATTCGGTGTATTTGCGGCCCTTTTTCTTCGGCAGAAGTCCTTCGTAGTTCCCGAAGTATCCGCCGCCGATCGAGCAGCCCGGCGCGTACGGCTCCAGCGAACCGCCCGGCCAGCCGAGAGCTTCCGCCTGTTCCTTCGTGATGTAGTTTTTCGGCAGATGCCCGTAAAGATGGATGTACAGCGCGACCTCGTCCTTCGTCCAGTATTCGCCGTCCTCGGATACGGGACACGGCGTGTCGGTCGGTTCTTCGGTCGGCGCCTCGGTCGGCTCTTCGGTCGGCGCCGCAGTCGGCGCAGGCGTGGATTCCGGCTCGTCCGGCTCCGGCGTAAGAGCGGAGGTCTGCGCCGGTTCCAGCGTATAGACCGGACCGTCGAGACCGCCCGTCGGCTCCGCCGGTTCGGGCGCGGTCTTTTTGACGCAGCCGAACAGCGACGCGAGCAGCAGAACGAGGAGCAGCAAACTCAGGATTCTTGCGTGTTTTTTCATATCGTTCCTCCGATAGGGCTATTATATCACGCGCGTGTCCGAAGGGGAAGATGCTTTTTACAGTCCGGTTTATCGGACAGATGCTCGTGTATCATAGAAAGCGGCAGGAAGGAGAGAGGAAAGTGAACCGGCGGTTCCTTGCAAAACGCGTCCGCTTCGGGTATCATACGCGTATCGGGGAAAAAGGACGTTTCGCATTTCTCCTGAAAATGTCGCCTCGCAGTTTACCCGCGGCGCGAAAAAATCCGTATAATGGTAATTGAAAGAAAGACAAAGGAGAAATACAGATGTTCGGCGCAATCATCGGAGATATGGTCGGATCCGTCTACGAATTCGACAACCTCAGAAGCAAGGACTTCCCGTTCTTCCGCAGCGACTGCTGGCCGACGGATGACAGCATCATGACGATCGCGGTCATGCAGGCGCTCCTCGAAACCGACGGTAAGGTCAAAGGACTTGCCGAAAAAACGGTCGAGTGGATGCAGAAGATCGGAAGGCAGTATCCGAACTGCGGCTACGGCGGCAGGTTCTGGGACTGGGTATTCGATTCCGATCCCAAACCGTACGGAAGCTACGGCAACGGCGCGGCGATGCGCGTCAGCGCGTGCGGCTGGGCGGCGCGGACCCTTGAGGAAGCGAAAGCGCTTTCTTACGCCGTGACCGCCGTTTCACACGATCACCCGGAAGGGCTCAGGGGCGCGGAAGCGACTGCCTGCGCGGTCTTTCTGGCAAACGACGGACGCTCGAAAGAGGAGATTCGCGCGTTCATCGAAGAACGGTACTGCGATCTCGATTTCACGATCGACGGGATCCGCGGAACCTACGAATTCAACGAGTCCTGTCAGGGGACGGTACCGCAGGCGATTGAATCGTTCCTCGAATCGGAATCGTTCGAGGATGCGATCCGCATCGCGATCTCCGTCGGCGGAGACAGCGATACGCTCGCCGCGATCACCGGCAGCATTGCGGAAGCCTATTACGGCATTCCCGCAGCGCTTCGCGAGCAGGCGGAAAAGCAGTTCCGTTTCGGGTACCTTACGCACTATCCCGCCGCGACGGCGACAAAGGACCCCGACCTGCTCTCGGTCGTCGAAGCGTTCGAGCGGAAGTACGGCAGGTACGTCAGAAGAAAGAACGTTCGTGCCATTCTGGAAAAAGAAGAAGCGCATGCGGGCATGTTACCCGTCGGATTGGACCGGATCGATCCGAGCGAGGTTGTGATCGTCATCGACGCGGTCTGCGGCGCAATGGGGATTTCCGGCGCAATCGAGCTTTACAGCATCCATGAAGGAGAAGTTCTGTTCTTTTCCGACAATAAAGCCGGATGCGGGTGTGATTTTGACGAGATCGTCAGGCGCTTTCCGGAAGGCATACGGTACGTAGACGGCATTCTCCGGTTCGATAAAGAGAAGTGGAAACTCTTCGGCGGGGGCACGGGGAACCGCTTTCTGATCAGAAGCGCCCTCTTTGACGAATTGCAGAAACGAAAAGAAAAAGTGACGCTCCGGAACTACCGTTCGATCGTTTACGTCGCCGAGCAGCTTCTGCTGGAAACCGCGGGGAAGGGAGTCAATACAGATGGACAGAGAATTCAACATGGAGAATTACAGAAAGGCAAAGCCGATCTTCTCGATCCGTGACGACAAGAATACCATTGTGGTCGAAATGATGAGGGAAAAAAAGTACCGGGCGGTTGATGAAAACAAGAACCGCAAAAGAGACCTTCTGATTGACAGAAATCAAATCGAGTTTTCCTATTATGAGGAAGACGAAGGCGGATTTGGTTCCGGAGTAGACGAGTACGTCAGCACCGCGGACTTGAGAAACATGGCGGACGGTGTTCGCGCCGTCATCCGGGGAGAAACGGATTCGTTTCAGTACAACTGCTGCAGGGATATTTTCAGGATTTCGGTTTCGCATGACGTTTCCGATGATCATTACACGCTTTCGGCAGGATTGATAGAAGTGCTGGAACGGGAGTATCACATAATGGTGACAAATCCCAACCTGACGTTTGAAGAATTGATTCCGCTGCTTCATCCGTTCCTCGTTTGGGAGATGTGGTTTCCCGTTCGTGATAATGAACCGGTGGCTTTAGAAAGATAATATGACCGGGTCCGTGCTTGTTTCCGTACTATTCTGAGAACAACAGCACAGGAGGTACAGGCATGGAAACAAAGGCCTTTCCCGTGATCGACCCCGTCGCCACGGGCAGCAACATCCGACGTTTTCGCGTGGAGCGCGGACTGTCCGTCAGGGACCTGCAAAGGTTCTTCGGCTTCGAGGAACCGCGGGCGGTCTACAAATGGCAAAAGGGGGAGACGCTTCCTTCCGTCGACAACCTCTACGCGCTCGGGATTCTTCTCGGCGTTCCGCTGGAAGCGATCCTCATCCCACGGAAAAAGCACGGTCCGGCATATAAAGAGCAGCAGGAGAAATCCTGCTGCTCTGACTTTTTAATGATGGGATGCAGCTTGTTTGATGAAGATATTTCGTGTATAATATATAAGAATACCAGCTTAACGACCTATCAGATGATCATTCAGAGAGGAAAGAAATATGAAAAGCATTTCAACTATTGCAGCAGAACTCCGCAAGAGTAATCCAGAGATAGGTAACAACACGGCGCAAGATCTGAACAACATGCTTTTGATGAAGGGGCTTATTTGTATTGTGCCGCAGGGAAAGAGACCAACAAAAGCGGGCAGAGAAAAGGGCATCAGAAAACGTGTGATACGAGATGAATTAGGGCGGAGAATATTCTACCCTGTTTATACTGAACAAGGGGAAAGATACGTAAAGGCATTAGCTGTTGCGTATTTTGCACCAAACACAGCTCCGGTGATAGATGCTTTTCAACCGGTTCGTCCATCTGCAATTGCTGCGGATGCTCCCCAGTTTAGGTTTACCCATAAAGATTATGACATTGTACAAAAACTGAATCAAGATCGATTGATCATTTTGGAAGGGCCGAATGCATTTTGGACATATTTCCACGATGCAAAAACGATCAGTCAAATAATGAATTGGAGCGCATATGAAAACCGGCGCAGCATTCCCGGCATTTCGTTTTCCAAAGAGCAACTGAAGACTGTTCTCCAGCGATTGAATCAGAATCAGATTAGCTGGATTGTGGTATCACCCTCGGAAGAAAGACGTTCGACAACAGTTTCTACCAAAGCCTTTGATACGCAGGAAGAATCAGGGTGTGTTGAAATTGGCAGTAATATTCGGGTTTGCATCAATGGAATCCTTGAAAAAAACTTTTGTATTATCGAAAGCGACAATGCACATACTGTAGCATGTGTATCTTCCAACGGAATGGTTGTTGATATGGATGTTCCTGAACTTGCGGATGGATGTATTTCGATAGAATCTCCTGCAGGACAAGCGCTATTAGGCAGGCATATAGGTGAAACGGTATCTGTCTCAGTTGGAGGAGATAATAATACATTTCGAATACTGAAAATCAAATAGCCCGCACTGCCCGGCATACAAAGAGCAGCAGGAAAACTCCTGCTGCTCTGTTTTTTTTCGGCCGTTTCGGGTACGGCGGACGATGAATTCCTCAACCAATTGTTGCCTTCGGCATCCTTTGCGCGACGGATCGCGGTCCGGACGGCGCCGGCGGTTTTCGATCACGCGGATCGTGGAGATGTTTCGAAAATGAAACGATCGGATTATAATTGAGGGCGATTTCGGGAGAGACGGACCGGTCGAACGGTCGAGCGGTCGAATGCGCGGGCGGTTGTTCTGACGATGAACGAAGCGCTTGAGGCTCCCGGCGGCAGGAGGTGCGGATCACAGCCGATTTCCATTCAATTATAGTCGATTTTATTCGTGCAAAAAACACGGTACGGACTGCAGCAGAGCTACGGTCCGGGGTGTGCAGCGTTACCGTTCATCTGCACCTGAACCGGTTTCGGGGATTCCTGTCCGGCCGTACCCGAAGCGGCCGCGGGAAGGTCGGGGATCAGGCCCCGACCTTTTCCAGATACTGCTCGAACGTCGTCGCGAAGGTATCGTTCACGTCGAACGGCGGTTCGTACGCGACGTCGGACGTGACCATGCACAGGTCGATCTTCGCGGAGATCTCGTCCGACTTGCGTTCCAGCTTCTGCAGTTCCTTCCGGACCGCATTGCGGTCGAAGTTGATCGTCTTAACGCACTTCACGTCGCACGAGTAGACGGTCTGGTTGCCGTCCGCGTTGAACCGGTATCCGGTTCCTCCGCCCGAAACGATCTTTTCCGAGCCGCGCAGATCGCACATGCGCCGGAACGTTGCGGCAAGCGACTGCCGCTGCGCGTTCAGACTGACTTCGGTGTCGATGTCGACGTCGAGCGCAGCTTTCGCCTTACGGATGGCGGCGGAGAGCTTTTCCTTCTCCGTCATGACGTACGCGAGGAAACGCGCGACGTCGGTGATGCGGTCGAAGTACTCGGTCTCGGGCTCCTTCACGACCGTTTCATCTTCGGCTTCCGGCGTGACCTTGTGCCGGAGGTAGGTCGTCTGCGTCCGCGTGACGTTCTCGTCCGCACGCAGGATCGACTGTGCGCTGTTCAGGAGCGTCTGCAGCCTGTTCTGGTAACGAAATGCTTCTTTGAGATTCATTTTCCTGCCCTCCTTATTCAGTTATCAATATCGTTTCAACGCCTTATATGATACACGGGAGGGAGGGCGGTTTCAAGGAACCGTCAGTTCAATTCCCGATCGCAGCCGAAAGATACGCGTCCGCTTCGGCTTCGCTCAGTCCGCATCCTTCGACAAGCCCCTCGCGGATCACGGCAAGGTACGCTTCGGACGGAGGATTTGCGGGGCGCCGGCTTTCCGACGTGAACGTATAAACCGGGATCGCGTCCGCTTCTCCGAGCGGAACCAACCATCCGTACCAGTCGCCGGACAGACCTTCCTGATCCTGTACGTCGAGGAGCTGCCCGCGCGTGATCAGGTAGAGCCGCATGATCACGGTTCCGTTCGCTTCCGGGTCAAAGAATGCGACGCCTTTGCCGTCCCATGTTCTGCTTTTGTTTCCGAAGTACAGTTCACCGGCGAACGTGCGTGTCCTGCTGTCCGTCCACAGCGTTTGATCGGCGCATCCGGGGTAGTTCCTGCCGTTATACGGGCAGTCGCCGCCTTCGATGTAGTACCGGAACCGTTCCGCGTTCAGATTCGAGCCGTAGCAGGCGTACCAGACTTTTTCGTTCCGATTCATATGACATTCTCCTTTGTGATCATTGATTTCAGCGATTCCGGCACGCTCCGCATGTGATACTTGATCACAAAGATCGCGTCGACGTATTCCGGGATCGTATTTCCTGCAGTCTCCAGAAGCGGCATCACGTACGTTTCCGTTTCATGAATGTACGAGATCAGCTTTTTCCGTGTAAACGCGCCCGCCATCGTGGAGATGTTGTTGCAGCGGCGCAGGTCAGCACGTTGACGCTCGTATGCAGAGCGTCGGCGATCTCCGGGAGCCTGTCCGCATCGGGCACGGTCGCGCCGCGCTCCCATTGACTGACGGACTGCGGCGTTACAAAGAGCTTGTCCGCAAGCGATTACTGAGTCAGATGCTGCTTTTTCCGCAAGCGGCGGATCTGTTCACCAGTCTGCATGACGGCTTACCTTTCAGGTTTCATTCCGAATCGATTATACCATACGCGCTCCGCCGGATAGGAAGACTTTTTTGCAGTCCGGTATATCGGCGGCTTTCGTATCGAAAAAAGCCCCGGAGGGATTCCGGAGACTTTAGCGTTTCAAGGGAAGACGGGGGATCAGGCGTTTTGCCGATTTCGCTTTTCGTCGACCTTCTTCATGAACTTCTCGTACTGGATGACAAAACGCTCGTGTGTGCCTTCGCCGACCAAACCGAAGGGATCGAACACCCTGACGTCGAAGACCAGGCGCCTGCGATCCACAAGCGTCAGTTCGGTTTCGCAAGTCACCGTCAGGCCCACAGGCGTCGCCGCGACGTGGCGGACGTTCAGCGCCGTGCCGACGGTTCCTTCGCCGGGTTCGAGATACGGCGCGACGCTTTTCCAACACGTTTCTTCGATCAGTGCGATCATCGCGGGTGTCGCGAACACGTCAAGCTCGCCGCTTCCAATGGCGCCGGCGCATTTGTCCATCGTTACCGTCAGTTCGATCTTTCCTTTGATTCCGGTTTCCAGCATAATGATCTCCTTTTCAAATGGATTGATGGCTGCATTATACCATACGCCTGCCCGGAGAGCAACACAAACCGCCGAATGCACCGGATCCGGTGTTGACAAATCCGGATCCGCATGCTATCATCACCTTGCCTATAAAGAGTGCGCGAGAGACAAGCTCGTTGACCGCACGACAACCTGCCTTCGGGTAAGGTGCCAAAGCTTGACCGATGGGTTTGATCAAATCATGCTGCACCCGTCGGGAACGATGGGTGCTTTTGTGTGCTTCGAATAGGCGAAAAACCAAAGGAGGACACAAACATGCGAACCATCAAAGACCTGCTCCGATACGAGGGCAAACTCATCATTTACTTCTCATCCAAAAACGTCTGTAAACTGTTTCAGCAAAGGGCCGAGGAGGAAGGCTTCACATACGGCGACGGCGTCAAGCCGACCGAACGGGATACGACGGATCTGATTTGCATCACACACAACTTCACGATCTGCTGTCTCGGATGCAGCGGGCATCTTGCGTTCCGCACCGCGGGGTGGCGTTCACCGGTGAACGTGACGTACGTCGATTACGGAAAATACGCCGTCGGCGAGAAGAATTTCATCATCAAACGGGTCAAGGCGTCCGGGAAATTCCGGCGCGGGAATCCGATCCGGCGATTGATGCAAAAAACCGCCGAATAACGGGGTGCGTGCATGAAACTGTTTTATCAATTTGAAAAGCCGGATCCGCAGAAGATCATCGAAGGGGTAAAGCGTGCGTACGGCACGGCGCATCCGGAGCGGATCCATGGCTTCATGGGTACGTTCCTTGCGGCGCATCTTGACGTATTCGTTACGGATGAGGTCGCGGATCTGGCGGAACATCGCAATGAGTTCCGGGCGTTTCTGGACGACTGCATTACACGCTTCTATCACGACGACTACGGGTACGTTACATGGAGCGAATCCATGAACAACGGAGAGAATCGTTACCTTAGCGGCTCGACAAGTTGGATGATTGCAAGATACGGCTTCCAATCGGAAAGAGCCATTGTGTTCGCAAACCTGTATGATATGACGCTGATATCGTTCATAGAGGAAGACGTTTCGGAAATCTACGCGGAACAGTTCCGGAAAAGTCCGTATTGCACGAAAGGGACGCTTGACGATCGGTTCCTGAACGAACTGAAGTACGTGAGACCGAAAACGAAATAAAGGTTGTCAAGGGGACGGTTCTTTTGACACAAGGCCGTTTTGCGGCAAGGGTTTTGACCCTTGCCGTTTTTCATTCCGAGCAAGCCGCGACGTTCGGGACGGATGCAGTTCCCGCTGTACTTCGGGCATGAAAAAAAGCCCCAAAGATGGGGCTTTTGGTACCCGGTACGGGTAAGGAATAGACCCAAAAGCACCTTTTTGCCCCCAAAACAGACCGTTTTTAAGGCAAATTCACCATAAAAAACCATCATCCCCCACGCGAAACTGCGGCTACTCCACTCCGCACTCCATTTTTGTAAATAGGGGACGTCCATTTCAGTTCCATTCTGTATTTGCATAAAAGAGTTTAGCAAGGATCCGCTTTTCTTTGAATGAATTACCTCCACATGTTATCGGCAAAATATGAAAAACAATTGCAATATAATGTTGTAATTTTGCCGATACTGTGCTATACTATACTTGACTTACAGGAAAGGCAGGAGAGAAAACGGATGAAGTATCTGTCTGTAGCCGATGCAGCAAAACGGTGGGGACTGTCCGAGCGCAGTGTGCGAAACTACTGTGCGCAGGGACGGATCGACGGCGCGTTTCTGATGGGGAAGACATGGAACATTCCGGAAACGGCACAGAAGCCGGATCGACTGAACAAGCATTCAGAGCAGCCGGCGGATCTTTTGTCGCGCCTAAAAGTTGAGAAGAAGGCGAAACTGCACGGCGGGATCTATCATAAGATCCAGATTGATCTCACGTACAACTCGAACCACATCGAAGGAAGTACGCTGACGCACGATCAGACGCGTTACATCTTCGAGACGAATACGATCGGCGCGGCAGGAACTGTCAAGGTAGACGACGTCGTTGAGACGGCGAATCACTTTACGTGCATCGACATGATCATCGACAGTGCTGCTTATGCGCTGAGCGAGAGCTTCATCAAGCAGCTTCATGCGACTTTGAAAAACGGAACGACCGATGCCCGGCAGGACTGGTTTGCTGTCGGCGAATATAAGCGCCTTCCGAACGAGGTGGGGGGCAAAGAGACAACGCCTCCGGAGCGCGTTGCCGCCGAGATGAAGAATCTTTTGAAGGAATACAACGCGATTGAGGAGAAGAGCTTTGACGATCTCCTTGCGTTTCATTACCGCTTTGAGTCGATCCATCCGTTTCAGGATGGCAACGGCCGTGTCGGACGTTTGATCCTGTTCAAAGAATGTTTGCGGAACGGCATCGTTCCGTTCATCATTACCGACGATCTGAAGATGTACTATTATCGCGGCTTGAAGGAATGGAAGACCGAGCGCGGATATCTTCGGGACACCTGTCTTACCGCGCAGGATCGGTTCAAAAAAGTGCTGGAATACTTCCGGATCGATTGCGAACAGAAATAGCATTTCTGCCGGTTTGTTTTACCAGGCCGTTTGTCATAATGATTTATAGAGGGAGAAATAGCCGTGCAAACGGCTGCCGAACTGCGCCCGTTAGTTTCTCTCTCGCTCCATACATCATGCACGATATCTTCGGACGCAGTTCATTTTTCCAAATCGGGAACACCAACTGCAGAAGTGCCTGTCTCGCTTGCTGAGACAGGCGTTTTTGTCTTTGGCGATCCCGGGTTGATTTTTGTTATCGTTTATGAAAAGACAGCATTATCATTTTATATATGTTCAAAAGACAACTTTCCATCTTCCCCGCAAAGCGCACATTTTCCAAAGTATCTATTTCGCATGTTTTACCTTTTTTTGTTCATTATACACTTATTTGTGTTTTGTTTTCACAGAAATAACATTTTGTTTACAACGATATCGAGCGAAATTGTGCGAAATATGGTACACTTAGAATATCGATCAAGGAGGCCGACTATGAAGAATCGAATCCTGGTTGTGGAAGACGACCCCGCCATTGCC
>JAEEGL011923577.1_pt1 | contig 13518 bp, 13 predicted proteins | sample 9134231 | NCBI WGS metagenome assembly JAEEGL01 (sample SAMN16246548, study PRJNA631951) | gut metagenome | biome: gut microbiome; feature: rumen; material: fiber-attached | host: Bos | place: Iran: Karaj | collected 2018-10
GACCGCAAGAGGGGGGTTGCACAATCGTCAGTTACGGAAAAGGGCAGGAAAAAGGAACTGCCCATCCGTGAGCAGTTCCTCTCAAAGGCTGGTGATCCCTTGCCATGCTTCCCGAAGGACTGCTCCGCCATCCCTGCAAAGGCCCTGCCATGCAGGGCATCAGCGGATGCCGTGCTCCTGCATGGATCTCACCAGATAATCCCGCGCCGGGTTCGGCGGCAGATGGGCTTCCACGTCCCTCGGATCCACATAATCGCCGTTTCCGATGCACGCCAGCAGAAACTCGATGGTGAACACATCGTAAATGTGCGGATCGGAGAAAGATGCTTCGATGGTGGTGTTCATGCGCGTGTTCAGGGCGTCGATGATGCATTGATAGATGAAATGGTCCCGGCCCAGCAGCTCGCCGATCCGGTCCAGCGAGGACAGCGCTTCCTGCATCTGCGCCACCGTGACGTGCCGTCGGAAACCGCCGCAGCCCTTGCCGCCGGACAGGATCGCGTCAACGGAGCAGTGCAGTGCTTCGGCCAGATCCAGCAGGACAGAGACATCCGGAAGCGTTTCGCCCCGTTCCCAGTTGGATACGGCCTGCGGGCTGACATTCAGCTTCTCGGAAAGCTCAGACTGCGTCATGCCCATCTTCTTGCGCTCTGTCTGCAGGTATGACCCCATCCGTTTCGCATTCAGATTCATGTGGAATCCCTCCCTTTCGGGATAATCATAACAGGATGTGCCAGGAAAAGAAACGGGTGGATGCTTGATCTTCCGGGGGAAAAAACAAGCACCGCTTGAAAACGGAGCGGCACGAGGCCGCTCCGCGGAAAAAGGCAGGATGGTCACTCCACGAAAACCTCTTCAACAGCCCCGAAAAGGCCTTGCCGTGACGGGCTTCGCAGTGCAAGTGCCCGGTCAGTATTTGCGGCCGCAGCCGCTGCATACTCTGAGGCCATCATGTATTGTGAAAAAATGTGATCCGCACGAGGGACAGCGTACCTTGGCAAAACCAGCGCCTCCCGTAACCAGATCCGCCTCTTCGTCCTTCAGTTCCTGCTTCCCTTGCTTCTCTTCTGCGGTCTTATCCGTTTTTTTTTCCATGGCGTTCTCCTCCTCATGCCGGTGTTACAGGAAAGCCAGCGGACAGCGGGGCTAGTGCTGTCCGCTGCCAGATTGCTTCCCGAAATACCTCTTCAGCAGCCCCGTGAAGGCCTTTCCATGACGGGCTTATGGAAAACAGTCTACTGCGATGACAAGCGGTTCGCCGTCCGGAATCGTCTTATCATAAACCATCGGTTCGTAAGTTTTCACATTGACCGTTCCAGTAATGTGCCAGGATGATGTTTCTCTTTCAGCAACAAAGTCCATGTCAATTACATGCCAATTGTTTCTGTTGAATAGAGACACTGTAAAGGGTGTATCTTTCGGACCGACGATCCATTCAAAACCGCCATAATCGCCCGGTGCGGAAAAGCTGTACGTTTTCGATGCGTCATCAAGTTTGACCGTCAGCTTTCCGTGAATACTGCCTCTGTGGTATGTAGAAACAAAGACGAATCCGACGGCAATGATCATGCAGACGATTGCGATGATCCAGTGGCTGAGTTTTTTTATCATCATTATCACAGGAAAGGCGGCAGAAATACGATGATTCTGCCGCCCGTCAGCAACTTACTTCCCGAAATACCGCTTCAGCAAACCTGCAAAGGCCTTGCCGTGACGGGCTTCGTCCCTGGCCATTTCGTGCACGGTGTCGTGGATGGCGTCCAGGTTCAGGGCCTTGGCGCGCTTGGCCAGGTCGGTCTTGCCGGCGGTGGCGCCGTTCTCGGCCTCCACCCGCATCCGCAGGTTCTTCTCGGTGGAGTCGGTCAGGACTTCGCCCAGGAGCTCCGCGAACTTGGCGGCGTGCTCGGCCTCCTCGAAGGCGGCGGTCTTCCAGTACTCGCCGATCTCCGGATAGCCCTCGCGATAAGCCACGCGGCTCATGGCCAGGTACATGCCCACCTCGGAGCACTCGCCCTGGAAATTCGCCCGCAGATCATCCATAATGTCCTGGGGAGCGCCCTGGGCCACGCCTACCACATGCTCGGAAGCCCAGGTCATCTCGGTCTCCTGCTTGATGAACTTGCTGGCCGGCGCCTTGCAAACCGGGCACCGCTCCGGCGGCTGCTCACCCTCGTGTACATACCCGCAAACACTGCAAACCCACTTCATTGTTTTTCCTCCTTCTGGCCGTTTCCGTTCTGGCCGGGCGGCCTCTGCCCCCATTATACACCATCTGCGGAAAAAAGCAAATAGTTGCCCTTGCTTCCCTTTTTGCCCTGTTGAATGTTGACAGTTTCGCTCGGATATGCTATGATGCACCGGAAAGCCGACCAAATCACCCGGGTATTGCCCCGGAAGGGAGGGAGAACCGTGCGCCTGTCCACCAAAGGCCGCTATGGCCTGGCCGCCATGCTCTGCCTGGCGAAGCACGCCCAGGACGGGCCGGTGTCCCTCCGCCAGATGGGGGAGACGGGCATCCAGCCGGATTATCTGGAGCAGCTCCTGGCCTCCCTGCGGAGGGCGGGACTGGTGACCTCCAGCCGGGGGGCCCAGGGGGGCTACGAGCTGGCCCGGCCCCCGGAGGAGATCACCCTGCGGGAGGTCCTCAACGCCACGGAGGGCCCGGTGCGCTTCTGCGACTGCTCCGTGGACGAGGACGCCTGCGTCCGCAAGGAGACCTGCGACACCCGGGCGGTCTTCATCGCCCTCTCCCGCCAGCTCAACCGCATGCTGGAGGGCATCACCCTGGCCGGCATCCTCCAGGATCTTCCCCACGAAGGAGTGTGACATCATGGATTCCGTTTACCTCGACAATGCGGCCACCACCGCGGTCTCCCCGGAGGTGCTGGAGGCGATGCTGCCTTATTTCACCCAGCACTACGGCAACCCCTCCAGCGTCCACGGCACGGGCCGGGATGCCCGGAAGGCTGTGGAGAATGCCCGGCGCCAGGTGGCGGCAGCCCTGAACGCCCAGCCATCGGAGATTTATTTCACCGCCGGCGGCTCGGAGAGCGACAACTGGGCCCTGAAGGGCGTGGCCTTCGCCAACCGGAAGAAGGGCAGCCACATCATCACCACGGCCATCGAGCACCACGCCATCCTCCACACCTGCGCCTGGCTGGAGAAGCAGGGCTTCTCCGTGACCTACCTGCCGGTGGACGGGGAGGGCCGCGTGGACCCGGCGGCGGTGGAGGCGGCCATCCGGGAGGACACCATCCTCATCAGCGTCATGGCGGCCAACAACGAGATCGGCACCCTGCAGCCCATCGGGGAGATCGGCCGCATCGCCAGGGCGCACAAGGTCCTCTTCCACACGGACGCGGTGCAGGCGGTGGGGGCCATCCCCCTGGACGTCCAGGCCCTGAATGTGGACCTGCTCTCCCTCTCCGGCCACAAGTTCCACGGCCCCAAGGGCATCGGCGCCCTGTACATCCGCCGGGGTACGCGGCTGGACAGCCTGGTGCACGGCGGCGCCCAGGAGCGGGGCCAGCGGGCCGGCACCGAGAATCTCCCGGGCATCGTAGGCCTGGGAAAGGCCATCGAGATCGCTGCCCGGGACCTGGCGGAGAACGCCGCCCGGATCACCGCCCTGCGGGACCGGCTCATGGACGGCATCCTGGCCGCCATCCCCGACGTGCGGGTGAACGGCTCCCGGACCCACCGCCTGCCCAACAACGTGAATGTTTCCGTCCGCTACATCGAGGGGGAGAGCATGCTGCTCCGGCTGGACCTGGCGGGGATCGCCGCCTCCAGCGGCTCGGCCTGCACCTCCGGCAGCCTGGACCCCAGCCATGTGCTGCTGGCCATCGGCCTGCCCCACGAGGTGGCCCACGGCTCCCTGCGCATGACCCTCTCCAGCGACACCACCCAGGCGGACATCGACCGGGTGCTGGAGGTGCTCCCCGGCATCGTGGCGGACCTCAGGTCCATGAGCGTGCTCAACGCCGGGACTTCCACCGTCACCGACGACATCTTCTATGGCACCTGTCCCCGCTGACGGGACGGAAAAGGAGGCAGTCCCATGTATTCTGACAAGGTCATCGATCATTTCTCCCATCCCCGCAACGTCGGCGAGATCGAGGGCGCCAGCGGCAGCGGCACGGTGGGCAATCCCAAGTGCGGCGACATCATGAAGATGGACATCCTGGTGGAGGACGGGATCATCGTGGACGTGAAGTTCAAGACCTTCGGCTGCGGTGCGGCCATCGCCACCTCCTCCATGGCCACGGAGATGGTGAAAGGCAAGTCCATCGAGGAGGCCCTGCAGCTGACCAACCAGGCGGTGGCGGAGGCCCTGGACGGCCTGCCCCCGGTGAAGATGCACTGCTCCATGCTGGCGGAGCAGGCCATCCACGCCGCTATCCAGGACTACCAGCGCCGGCAGCAGGAACAGGCCGGGAACGCCTGATCCGTCTCCTCTGCATCCGGATTCAAAAACGTCATCGGGACGAAACCCGACGGCGTTTTTCCTTTCTCTGTTCCGGTTCGCGGCGGGGGAGGAAACCCATCCTCTTCTCAGACAGAAAGGCCGCTTCGGCATGGGCACAGAAAAACCGCCGCGCGGTTGCGCGGCGGCCGTTGGGGTCAGGTCCGGATCACTTGCTGTTGAAGGCGTCCAGCAGGCCCTGCCACACGGGGGACTTGGACTCCAGCAGCTCAGCGGGAGTGCTGCCGCCCAGGTTCCACAGGTAGTCGCTGCCTTCCACGTCGTTCACGGAGCCCAGGTACAGGCACTTGTCAGCGGAGCAGTGCTCGGGCTGACGCAGCATGGCGTAGGTCTCGTCCACAGCGCGGTCGTCGGTGAAGTTGTACTTGTTGCCGATCCAGGAATCCTCGTCGTCATAGCCGGGGGTGGCGGTGGTCCACAGCTGATAGATGTAGGCCAGGTTCGCCACGGTCTGGGCGTCATAGACGTTGGGGATGACGGTCACGTTGTCGCTGACCACGTTGGTGTAGCCCATGGGCTCACCCTTGGGTCCGATCGGGAACGCAACGCAGCCCCACTCGTCGGCCATGTCAGCCATCTCGCTGTTGTCGTTGAAGCCGCCGTAGGTCTGATACATATAGAAGCCGCAGAAGCCCTGCTTCCAGGCCTCCTTGTAGTAATCCCAGCTGCCGTCGGCGGGCTGCTGATAGCCGTAGGTGTTCCACACGTCCTTGGCCCAGGCCAGGGCTTCCAGGGTGTTGTCGCTGCCGGCAGCGATGGCCAGGTTGCCGTTCTCGTCATAGTCGAAGAAGCAGCCGCCGTTGCTGAACACAGCCACACGATACATATCCACGTTGGAACCGGTCATGCCGTAGATGTCGATAACGCCGTCGTTGTCAACGTCCTTCTGGATCTGCTTCAGCAGAGCCTCGAAGGCGTCGAAGGTCCAGGTGCCGTCGGCCTGCATGTCGTAGATGGTGTTCCAGTCGATGCCGGCTTCCTCAAGAACGCGCTTGTTGAAGTACAGGCACTGACGGGGCTCGGAGTTGCCGGTGGAGACGCCGAAGACCACGCCGTTGGCGGACATGAAGTCGACGGTGGCGCTGTTCCAGTGATCGGAGGTCATGTCAACGATGGCGCCTTCGCCGTTCCAGGGAGCCAGCGCATTGTTGCCCATGGGGCCGCCCACGAAGTCCGGGGGCAGGATGAAGAGGCACAGGGTGCCGTCGGGAGCGCCCACGAAGTTCACCAGCTCGGTGGCGTTGGAGCCCCAGTCGCCCTTGGCGATCTGCACGATCTTGCAGTTGTAGGTCGCCTCGATCCAGTCACGATAGTCGTACGTGGCCTGCTGCTCTTCGGTGGGCTCAGCCGCACGCTCGAAGCTGGCGGACCAGTAGTCGTACACATAGATGGTCTGGCCACCGAAGTCGATGCCTTCCACGACCTCGGGATAGCCCTCGGGAGCCTCGGCCAGGGCACCGATGCTGACCATCAGCATCATGGCAGCCAGAAGCAGAGCAACCAGTTTCTTCATTGGGATTCCTCCTGTGAATAGTATTTCTACATATGGCCCCGCTGTGACCAGCCGCAAGCCATACACAGATCAGTGGGGAAGAACTCGGGCGTATCGTGTTCTCAGGTGCACGGGCGTGCCGCGTTGTGGATGAACCGGGAATGGCCGGAAACCTCGGATGATAGGCTGATTATAGCACGCGCCCGGGAAAAATGCAAGCCGATTTTCCCCGGGGGCGCGCCTCCGGCCTTTGCATTGGTTGCGTTTGCCGCTCACTCCTTGCTGCCGGACATCAGGATGCTCTCCACGAAGGTCCTCTGGGCGAAAGCGTAGAGGATGATCAGCGGGATGCAGCAGACCAGCACGCCGATGGAGATCAGCTGCTGCTGGCGGCCCACCGGCACGATGATGGGCTTGGAGGCGTCCGCGGAGAAGTACCGGGACATGCGGGACACGATGGTGGACAGCTCGGTGGCGTAGAGGGGACGGGTGGTGGTGGTGAGGAAGTTCCGGGTGTAGAACAGGTCCGTCCACTGCCACACGAAGCCGAACAGGAAGCAGGACATGATGGTGGGCACCGCGTCGGGGAGCATGATGCGCAGGAAGGTGTGCATGGTGCTGCAGCCGTCCACGTAGGCCGCCTCCTCCAGGGACTTGGGGATGCCCCGGAAGTACTGGCGCAGCATGTAGATATACAGGCCGTTCTTCAGTCCCATGCAGGTGAGGCTCATCATGGCGTAGGGCAGGAGGGAGCCTCTCAGGTTGACGCCGCTCCCGCCGTTGAAGAGCGAGATGATGCCCAGGATGTCGAAGTTGGTGAAGAAGGTGTACAGGGAGGTGGACATGGTCTGGGGCGGGATGATGATCAGGGCCACCACGCAGGCGAACCAGAACTTCTTCAGGGGGAAGTCGTAGCGGGCGAAGCCGTAGCCCACCAGGGTGCAGGACACCACCTGCAGCGTCGACACCAGCAGGGAGATCCAGAAGGTGTTGATCATGGACTTGGGGAACTGCGTCAGATCAAACACGATGCGGAAGTTGTCCAGGGTGACGTGGCGGGGGAGAAGCACGATGGTGGAGTCATACAGATCCCGCTCCTCCATCAGGGAGGTGCCCAGACGGCTGAGCATGGGCTGGATGATCATGAAGCCCAGGCCGAAGAGCAGCAGGGCGCGGATCACGGAGACCACGATCTTGGTGGTCTTGCGCTTGATCGCGTAGCTGTTGGGGCGCTTGCTGGCGACTGTCTTAGTCTTCATAGTAGTGCACCCCCCTGGTGATGATGAAGGAGCTGATGCCGATGAAGGCGATGGCCACGCCGAAGTAGATCCAGTTCATGGCGGACACGTGGCCGAACTCCAGCCGCTGCATCAGTTCGTTGATGCGCTCCATGACGCGGTTGTCGTTCTTCATGAAGATGTCGATGATGGTGTCGATGGCGTTCACCAGCAGCAGCGGGCTGTCCATGGGGAAGGTGATCTTCCAGAAGGCCTCCCAGGCGGTGCAGCCCTCCACGTCCGCCGCTTCGTACAGGGACGGGGAGATGGCCTGCAGACCGGAGAGGAACACGATGATCTGGATGCCGCTGGCCATGACGATGTCGTAGATGGCATCGATCATGTCGAACAGTACGTCGAAGACGGTGCTGCCCACGCCGCTGACCGACAGGAGGTCCTGCAGGGCAGCGGACAGGTTCACGCCGGCGGCGTTGGCGATCTCCTCGTTGATGCCCTGCATCATGTTGTAGAACTCATTCTGCGACTCGATGCCGGGCAGCACGCCGGAGGACAGGATCACCGGCAGGAAGAAGATGACCCGGGCCAGGGTGCGGCCCTTGAATTCCTGGTTGAGGATGACGGCGATGACGAAGGACATCACCAGGGTCGCAATGGCGTTGATGGCCATGCGCGGGATCTCCTCCACCAGGCGCTGGTTGAAGTAGGGGTCCACATTCAGGGCGTACTTGTAGTTCTCCAGGCCCACGAAGCGCCAGTCCATGCCGCCGCCGGCCCGCAGGGTCACGTCGTTGAGGCTCATGCGGAAGGACTGGATCAGCGGGCTGGCCATGAACACCAGGAAGCCGATGATGAAGGGCAGGATGAAGGCGACGCCGTGGCGGGCATTGCGGGAACGCATGGTGTTGTAGACGGAGTTCCCGGGGATGAAGGTCAGGATGGACTCCTTCAGGCCCCAGCGGTTCCGGTCCTGCTTCCTCTTTTTCTTGGCGTTGCTCACTTGCTCTCACCCCCTTTGACAAGATAGCTCCGTGCGGGAATGGTCACGCCGTCTCCCTGGAAGTCCTCGTGACTGTAGTTCACGTAGACCTTGGCCCCGTTGGCGTACTCGGTGACGGTGACCTCCGGGCTGAGGATGGCATGGCCCGTGATGGGGGTTTGGTTCAGTCCCTTCATGGCCGCCTGGTAGTCGGTGATCAGCTGGACGGCGTGGGCGTCCCAGAGGGCGAAGGAGGAACCGTAGTAGGCGGAATGGAAGGTGTCCTGGAGCACGTTGGCGTTCTCCGCCATGAAGGTGAAGTTCAGCCCGGCGCCGTACTCGGCGCAGCGGAGCACCTCGGTCTGCCAGTCATCCCCGAGGTTGACGGGCAGGCCCGTGTAGTTCACCGCGCCGTGGATGGCGATCTGGTAGAAGGGCACGCTGGCGTCCAGGATGGAGTACTCGATGCCGTCCAGGTCCATGTCCGTGATCAGATCGACGTAGGGCAGGACGTAGTCGAAGCCCTCCTTGACGATGATCTTCTGCCCGGCGGCCCTGGCTTCCTGGAGGGTGCCCAGGTTCATGGCCTTCACCTGCTCCCGGGTGGTGGTGTCCTTGGGGTTGTAGTCGCCGCTGAGCAGGTAGCCGATGTCCCGGAAGGCGATGCCCTCAGCCCCCTGCTCCTTCAGGAAGCGGATGAGGTTGGAGGCGGTCTTCTGGGCGAAGCGGGGCTGCACCAGATAGAAGGCGTCGATGTCCTTGTTGGGCTGGTAGGTGATGGAGGAGTAGGGGTTGATGGCGATCTGCTCCCGGGTGGTGAAGCGGGCCGCGTCCCGGAAGGGAATGAAGCCCTGCAGCAGGCCGCTGCGGTAGGCGAAGCAGGAGACCCCGTCGAAGTACAGGGGCACGCGCTTGTTCCTGGCCGCCCCGATCAGGGATTTCATGCCGTTGAGCCCGCCCAGCTCCCGGACTGCCCGGACGCCGGTGAGCACCTTCTGGTTGATGCCGCCGTTGCTCCAGCCGGTGACGCGGACGCTCATGGACTTGACGCCGGAGTCCGCCAGGCGGTTCATGATCTCCTCCGCCTGTTTGAAGGTGGTGGTGGCCACCACGGAGTCCACGGGCATGCCCAGCTTCACGACCTTCTTGTCGATGGCGCCCAGGAGTTCCACGCTCACGGGCATGTCCTCGCTGACCACGGCCTGGGCCAGCTCCGGATGGACCTCCCGCAGGTAGCTGCCGTAGGCCAGGGCCATGTCCACATACCGGTCGCTCTCCAGGAAGCGGTAGCGCTGGACCACCGTGTCGTCCGGGATGTCCTTCTCGAACATGTAGACCAGACGCGCCGTCTTGGCGGAGACGTTGTAGCGGTCGCTGTGGATCACGGTGTATTTGGCGGAGACAGTGTTGTAGGAGTTGTAGCGGCCGGAGATGTCCGCCTGAATGGCGCCGTAGGAGGTGGCGCCCTCCAGGATGCAGACGAAGGAGCCGCCCTCCCGGGTCATGCCGAAGACGGGGAAGGTGTTCTTGGTCTCGCTGACCACCTCGGTGCGCTCCGAGCCGTAGTCCCAGCCGTAGAGGTTGGCGTAGTAGCTGCTCTGGCTGGTCTTGCCGTTGTTGTAGTTGATCAGGGCGCCGCCGCCCTCCGGCACGAACATGCAGCCCTCATCCTGGAAGCCCGCCGCGCCGAACATGGGCAGCACGGTCAGGGAGGTGATGGGGTAGTCGGCACGGTAGCGGATCTCGCGGTAGGGGACGGTGACCACCAGGTCGTCCCCCTCCAGGCGATACTCCACGGTGACGTTGAAGACCGGGTCGTTGGACTCCTTGTAGCCCGCCACCAGCTGCATGTCCAGGTCATAGTCCTCCTGGGTGTAGCCTGCGGCGGCCAGGACGTCCGCCACGCTCTTCTTGTTGCGCTCGGCGGTGTCCGCCTTCATGATGTACAGGGACTGGTTGGCCAGCTCCGGGTACATGGCCAGCAGCTCCGCGCTGTTGTTGGCGGAGGCGGCCTTCTCCGGGGTGTAGAGGGTGTAGATGCCGTCCAGCTTCTTCTTGTCGCTGTTCTTCATCCCCTCCTTGAAGCCCCGGTAGCGCTCCTCGGTGATGGCGGTGGGGAGCAGGTAGATCTTCTCGATCTTGCCCACCGAGTAGACGATGCGGACGGTGTTTTCGTCCGGCTGCTCGATGAGGAAGTTGCCGTTCTCGATGGAGTACTGGTAGTTGTTGAAGGGGATGGTGCCGTCGGCGGAGGAGTAGCTGACCTCCAGGGTGGACTGCAGACGGCTCTTGTTCACGGCCACGGCGATCTTGTCCTGGGCGGCGTCGGCGGGATTGGAGCGCCAGACGCGGCCGGAGGCCTTCTGGGTGACGGTGAACTGGGTGGTGGTGGGGTCCATTTCGAAGCGCAGGCCGTCGTTCTCCAGGACGATGGGGGTGCTGCCCCCCTCATAGAAGGAGATGACCGGCGGGCGGTCGTTGACGACCTCCTTCTGGGAGTAGAGCGGGATGCCCACGAAGATCACCAGGGCAGCCAGCAGCGCCAGGGTGATGAGCCAGGGCAGGAGGCGACGCAGAACGGATTTCTTTTTCATTCCTTATGCCACCTCCTCAGTACAGCCGGAAGACGATCTCCCGGTACAGCGAGACGAAGAAGGCCACGGCGTCGCTGAGCAGGGAGAAGAACACCAGGATCAGGAAGAGGATCACCAGGGCCCCGAAGATGGTGAAGAACAGGAAGATGATGGTCTTGCCCGGGGAGTAGTCGTGGACCTGCATCAGGCCGACGAAGGCCAGGAAGACGCACCAGACAACGGAGATGCCCATGAACACTTCGTAGTAGGATGCCTCGTCGAAGGAGATCATGTGGCTGATGAAGATCAGGGGCAGCTGGATCAAGATGTAGGGCACCAGGGCATAGCACATGGCCATGTAGATGTCCTTGAAGCGGCCCTTTCCGTCGAAGAGGGTGGACAGGGCCCAGTTGGCTATGCACAGGATCAGGAAGGGGAGCAGCAGGGAGCCGCACTGCTCATAGACGTTGATGTACTGCAGCGGTGCCGAGATGAACTGGAAGTTGGTCAGCATCAGCTTCAGCACCCGGGTGAGCAGGAAGAGGAACAGGAAGGTGTGGGCGGCGGCCAGGGAGCCGCGCTGCTCGTGCACCAGGTCCCAGAACCCGTCGAAGGGATGGAAAATCACATACAGACCGTAGCGAAGCGTCTCCCCGTAGCGCTTCAGGCCGGGCCGGAAGCGGCCGGAGGTTTCGCTCTTAGTGAACGAGCTTTCGGCGTTCATGCTCTGCCACCTCCCATTTCATTTTCTTGACCCGGCCGAGGACCAGCGGGACCACGATCACCACCACCAGGACGATGGCGATCCACACGATGTTCTTCTCCACCAGTTCCTTGCGGTAGTAGCGGTAGGCCCGGCCGTAGTTCTCCCGGTCGTGGGCCATCTGGAAGTAGTTCATGGCCTCGCCGTACTGCTCCTGCTGCAGCAGGGAGCGGCCGATGCCGATGAAGGCCAGATCGTAGTTGGCGTTGAGCTTGAGGGTCTCGCGCCAGGTGTCGGCGGAACCGCTGTAGTCACCCGAGAGGTACTGGTCGCTGGCCCGGTAGATCAGGCTGCCGTACTCCGTGGGGGTGAAGACGGTGATGGAGCAGTTCAGCTCGTCCAGCACGAAGAGGTCACGGCCCATGTGCTCGATGGAGACCGCCGCGGTGAAGGCGCCGGCGCTGTTGCCCTTGTTGCCGAAGGCCCACAGCATGATGCCCTGGGGATCATAGCCGAAGATGCGGCCCCGGGTGCGGTCCACGGCGATGTAGATGTCGTTGTCCAGCACGGTGATGTCCTTCAGCTTGGAGGGGCCGTAGTCCACGCTCTGCTCCACCCACTGCAGGTCGCCGATGGGGGGATAGCGGTCCTTCTTGATGAGGATGTCGTTGCCCACGGCGTTCAGGCGCCGGATGGGCTTGGCGTTGTCCCAGAGCAGGTCGTACTCGGAGAAAACGGTGTTGGTGGCGTAGATGAAGCCCTCGGAGTCCAGGCAGATGTTCTCGTACTCCGTGGGGACGAAGCTCGCCTGCTGGGAGCGCTGCTCCTTGGTGGTGAAGAAGCGCTTCCAGATGTAGTCCCACATGTTGTAGATGACCTGGTTGGCGCCGATGTAGCCGGAGAAGGAGCCGTCGGCCTCGTACTTGAGCAGGCCCTTGTTCACGTTGGTGGCCAGCACATAGACGCGGCCGGCCACGTCCGCCACCACCTTGTTGGGCAGGAAGCTCATGGCCTGGTCGAAGGTGGTGTCCGTGGGCTTGATGAAGGCCTGGAGGAAGTTCAGTTCCTTGTCCACCACCAGCACGCGGTTGTTCTGCGTATCGGCGATGTAGAGGTGGCCCTCCTCGTTGACAAAGACGTCGCTGGGGGCGGCGAGGGTGGCGGGTTCCGCGCCCTGCACGGTGTCGATGATGCGCACCAGGGAGAAATCCTCTCCCTCCCGGTGCAGCTGCAGGATGCGGTTGTTGCCCGTGTCGCACACGTAGAGGTCGCTGCCCTGCACGAAGAGGCTCTGGGGCTTGGACATGGCCTTCTCCAGGCCCAGATTGGCGCTGAAGATGACCTCACTGACCCGGTAGGGCGCGGGGGATTCCCGCAGCTCTCCCCAGTAGTCGTAGTTGTAGGCGTAGGTGGCCGAGTAGCCATCGTTCACTGCCAGCGCGCTGCCTATGGGCAGGAGCAGCACCAGCGCCAGGGCCGCGGCCAGCAGTCGGATCATTCGTTTCACGGTCGTTTCCCTCCTGTCTTTCCTGTCTTTTTTCAGCGATGCATCCGGCCGTCAGTCCTTCAGACCGGAGCTGGCCATGGTCTCCAGAATCTGGCTTTGGGACAGGATGAAAATCAGAATGGGAACCAGCATCACGATGACCGTGACGGCTGCCGCCTGACCGGTCCGGGCAATGCCGCCCAGCTGGATCTGCTGCAGGGCGTAGACCAGGGGCTTCTTGGCCTCGGAGTAGATCACGGTGGCGGCGTTGGCGTTCCACAGGCTCTGGACGGAGAAGATGATCAGGGTCAGCCAGGCGGGGCGCACGTTGGGCATCACGATGCTCCAGAAGATGCGGAACTCGCCGGCGCCGTCCAGGTGGGCCGCCTCGATCAGGGCGGTGGGCAGGCCCTCCATGAACTGCTTCATCAGGAACATGCCCATGGGCGCCGCGAAGGCGGGCAGGATGATGGCCCAGTAGGTGTCGATCATCCGCAGGCGGCTCATGATGATGTAGTTCGGGATGCCGGTGACGTAGCCGGAGAACATCAGGGCCGTCACGAC
>JAEEGL012183302.1_pt1 | contig 13518 bp, 9 predicted proteins | sample 9134231 | NCBI WGS metagenome assembly JAEEGL01 (sample SAMN16246548, study PRJNA631951) | gut metagenome | biome: gut microbiome; feature: rumen; material: fiber-attached | host: Bos | place: Iran: Karaj | collected 2018-10
ACTGAAGAAGAAGCAGAAGAGCAGATCGTAAATGGATTCTTGAAATAAAAACAAAAACCCCCGACACTGTCGGGGGCTTTTTTTATCAAAGCGACATATATTTTTCTATCTTGTTATAGTTGATCACCCGCTCCTCACCGTTCTTGAGGCGTAATGTCACGCTTCCGTAGGCTCCGTTACGGTATTCGTCCTCGTAGAGGATGTCGTGGATGGGGAAGAGCTCCGCATCGGTGAGATCTCTGTGGGACTCAAGGGTGATAACCTGGGAGATCATCACGTAGGGCTCCGTGGCGTCGTACATGTTCTTTCGAAGAGCGGTGGCGTAGATCACGACAGAGTTTTCCGAGTCCGGATTGGTTCCGTGACTCCTTGTGATCTTAAGATCGTCAAAGCCGTCGTAGACCGTCATGGCAAGCTGTTTCTCGCGGCCTGTTGAATCGTGGCCCTTAAGGATTATGGCCTTGGCATTTCCTTTGTACTTTTCGATGATCTCGGTGGAACCGTCATCGGGAAAGCCGTAGGAGCCTAAGGTGATCATATCGGGTCGTCTGTAAAGTCTTAATTTATCCACCCTAAGGATACCGAGAGGCATGGTGAAATCAGCAAGATTTATTGCCTGATTCCAGTGATTCTCGGTTTCCATGTCAAAATCAAAGAACAGTCTCCTGTAAAGCACATTATCCTTGTTCCTGCTCCAGAAAACGGTGTTGGGGTGGAGAATATTGCCGGTGGTCAGGTCCTTGATGGTGTATTGTTCGCTTTCAACATCGCCTGTTTTTAACCCTTCGGTATCAAGAAGGGGAGTGGATTCCCAGGGGAATTTTGAATTGTAGCTGAGCTTTCCGTAATTCCACATGCCGTGGAGATCGTTCTTTGCCTTGCGGATCTTGCCGGTACGAAGGATGGTCTCTCCGTTGCCGCCGTGGTTGGAAAAAGCAAGGGCGGGACCGTCAAGAACGGTTTCTTTTACCCTGGTGTTTCCGAGGCTTCCCCAGATCCCGTGTTCCTCCCTGGCACTCCAGAAGGGATGCTCTTTGGGAAGATGGAGACAAAGAAAGGCCTTGCCGAACCAGTAAGGGGATTCCGCGCAGGAGTAGCCCTGTACCAAAGGTGCAAACTGACCGTAGAACCCCAGGGTCGGGATGCCGTCATAAAGAAAATCTTCACGGGTAAGGAACTGAAGCAGCGATCCGGAAGCGATCCTTCTTGCAAGCCCGGGATTTACTTCGGATTTCTTTAAGAAAAGATTTCCGTCAAAGGCGCTGGTGGAAGCATTCCTGTAGATGCAGGATCTTCCCCACATATTGGTAAAGCCGTCTCTGTCAAAGAAGGAGGGGTAGGTCTCCATCAGCCTGTTTGAGTGCTTTTCAAACTGTTTTGCGATATAAGGGCAGTTTTCGTAGCCGTACCAGAGGTTCCAGATGGGAGCGTAAACATTGAAGGCCCAGCAGGAGTAGTAATCAAAACACTGACCGTCTCTGTACCATCCGTCTCCCGCATAGTAGGAGAGGATACTCTCGGCATGGTCCAGCATGACGGCCTTGTTGATCTTATATCCGTTCATGTTAAGGAAAGCAAGATCCAGCATGTTGAAAAGGCGCCAGTTCTGGGGAACCGTGGGTGCCTCACCGAAGCCGTGGAGAAAATCAGCGATCAGGTCCTTTTCATCCCGGGTGTATGTGTCCCAGATCTCTTCGTGACAAAGCCAAAGACCTATGACAAGTGCACAGGTCTCAACCGTCTGCTGATAGCAGCGGGTGGGATCGTCGGAACCGGTAAGTTTTGAAAGAGAATCGTAGCTTCCCACAAAAAGGCTGTCCTTCGGGTCCACAACACGTAAGATATGCTGTTTGTAGTAGTCCTTAAGAAGGATACCGTTAATGACAAGTTCGGGACGCTCGTGGATTATTACGGAAGCGATAAAGAAAGTACGTGTAAGTCCCTCGAATATTTCCGCCAGCTGCTGCTGTTTAAGGTTTTCCGGCGAAGCGTCGAGATGGGGATAGGTTACCTTGGTCTCTTTTCTGGGAAGGACCACAGGGGCGCTTATGTCCGTTATATGGTTGAAGGCGCCTTCAAGAATGTAGATTCCCGCATCGATCCAGGAATCCCTGGTGAGACCGGTGAAGGGACTTAATTCAAAATCAGTGTGCGTGGGTGTGTATCTCAATGGTCTGTCCTCCCTTATTTCCAGATAGAGAAATCCGAACCTGCCAGGTTAAAGATGGCTTCCATAAAGAAATAATCTCCGTAAATGATGGGGAAGTGGTGTTCGTTTGCATGGTAGGATGCACTGCAGTGGCTTAACAGGTTATCGGTTTCCGGATCATAGTCGCAGCGCTTGTCGGAAAGTGCTTTAAGCATCTTCAAAGCGGCATCCAGGTATTTTTCTTTAAGCTTTGGATCCGAAACCGCTTTGGACAGCTCTATGAGTCCGCAGGAAGAAATTGCCGCGGCTGTGGAGTCTTCGTAGGCAGGCTCCGCGGGCTGCCTGAAATCCACGGGGATAAGCCCCGATTCGGGGATCTGTGATACAAAATAGTCGGCAACTTTCTTTGAGGCTTCGAGATATCTCTCTTCACCGGTATGAAGATAGCTTAAAAGAAAACCGTAGAGAGCCCAGGACTGTCCTCTGGTCCAGGAGGAACCAAGGCCGTAGCCCTGGCCGCCGAAACTCTGGACAAATTCGCCGGTCTCGGGATTTATCTCCACGATATGATTAACGGATCCGTCGGCACGAAGAAAGTTTTTGATGGCCATGTCGGCATGTCTTACGGCTATATGTTTAAATCTGGGATCCTTTGTTTCTTCGGATGCAAAATAGAGCAGCGGAAGGTTCATGAGACAGTCGATGATGCACCAGCCCACATTGGAGGTGGGGCCGTTCTCTTTGCCGATGCCGTCGTTCCAGGCTCTGATGTAGTTACCTGCGGGATTGAAGCGACCTGCCAGGATATTGGCGGCCAGAAGCCCCCTTCTGCGGCCGTCCTTGTTGCCCGTAAGCCTGTAGGAAGCAACATCCGTGGGAAGCCATAAAAATCCCATGTCATGGTCCAGATTGTAAAACCGGTCAAAGCAAACGCTCAGTTTGTCTGCGATCTTTTCGGCTCTTTCGGCGTATCTTTCATCGCCCGTCTCATGGTACAAAAGCCAGAGCATGCCGCCGTAGAAGCCGTTGGTCCACCAGTTAATGTTTTTGTCGTCGGATTTGTCATCGAACCTGCCGTTAACGGCGGTATAAGGAATCTTGTCAAGAGTTCTGTCGGAAACAGCTCTTTCCTTTAATATGATCTTTTCTTTGATACGGGAAGCAAATTCTTTATAGTTTTCTGTCATGTGATAACCCCCTTTCCCATAGAACCAATATATCCCATAAATTTTTCTTTTTCCATGCATATTTTTTACAAAATATGCAGTTTCCTTTTATAAAACAAGAACAAATTTTCGTATTTATGTTGATTTCTTTTTGAAAGGGGTATATCATTGGATATGTTAAGAAAGGTGGAATGATGTTTCGTAAATACAACAGTGAGGTGATCAGGACCACGGTCGATATGGCCTGGCCTGCAGTTATAGAGTCATTTTTTACCGCACTTACCGGGCTTGTTGATTCATATATGGTCAGCTCCCTTGGGTCTGCTGCGGTGGCGGCGGTGGGCATCACCACCCAGCCCAGGATGCTGGCTCTGTCAGCTTTTATGGCGGTCAATGTTGCTGTTTCCGCCCTCGTGGCAAGGCGCCGCGGAGAGCAGCGCAAGGACTCTGCCAACGGTATACTTCTTTCCGCCATATTGTTCATCATGGTCACATCCGTGATCATCAGCGGGATATTTGTGGGCTTTTCGGATCCCATAATCAGGTTCTGCGGTTCCAATGAAGATACGCACCTTCTTTCCGTCACATATTTCAGGATAGTCATGGCGGGAATCCTTTTTAACTGTATCCAGATGGGGATCAATGCGGCCCAGCGCGGTGCCGGCAATACAAAGATCACCATGCGCACCAACCTCACCAGCAACGGTGTAAATATCCTGTTCAATTACCTTCTTATCGGTGGAAATCTCGGCTTTCCGGCCCTCGGGATCAAGGGTGCCGCCATCGCAACGGTTCTTGGCTGGGCTGCAGCGGGGCTTATGAGTGTCATTTCTGTAATGGATACAGGCTGCTTTGTCAGTCTTCCCTATATAGTGAAGAATAAGATCCGTCCTACCATGGAATCCATCGGGTCCATTATCAAAGTGGGTTACGGTATATTCTTTGAGCGATTGCTCATGCGTATCGGTTTCATGCTGACGGCCATAATGGCTGCGGACCAGGGCACTGCCGCAATGGCGACCCATCAGGTGGGCATGAACATCATGAACCTTTCTTTTTCCTTCGGCGACGGGTTTCAGGCCACGGCTGTCGCCCTCATAGGCAGGAGCCTTGGCCAAAAGGACAAAGAGCTTGCCAGAGAGTACGGACGCACCTGCCGGATGCTTGGAGGGATCATAGCAGTCTGCCTTGCCGTAGCCTATTTCTTCGGAGGAAGGGCATTGATGAGTGCTTTCTTTGACGATGCTTACACCATCGATATCGGCACCAATCTTACCAGAGTCATCATGTTCATAGTCATAATCCAGATCGGCCAGGTCATATACAACGGCTGCCTCAGGGGAGCGGGAGATACGCTCTACACGGCGGTTGTATCCATAGTGAGCGTAACTGTGGTAAGGACTCTCGGGTCTTACCTTGGAGGCTATGTTTTCGATCTCGGCATCGTCGGTATCTGGCTCGGTATACTGGCGGATCAGATCGCAAGATATATTCTCGGCTCTGTGCGTTTTAAACAGGGTAAATGGACCGAGATTAGGATCTAGGAGGTTTTATGAAACTCATTCATTGTGCGGATTTACATCTTGATTCAAGGCTGAATACAAATCTTTCCAGGGATCTTGCCTCGGAGCGCAGAAGGGAACTTACGGAGAATTTTAAGGACCTTGTTGCCTACGGAGCAGAGAACAGCGTTGACGGGATCCTTATTTGCGGTGATATGTTTGATACCGCCAGGGTCACCGCCTTTACCAGGAATACCGTGATCAAATCCATTGAAGATCATCCCGAGATCGCTTTTTATCTTCTTAAGGGTAATCACGACTCCGAGTGCTTTGTTGACGGATGGGAGGATCTTCCCGATAATCTTTTTCTTTTTGATAAAGAGTGGCGGGCTTACGATCTTAAGGGAGTCAAGATCTACGGAGCCGAACTAAATGAGAACAATTCCCTGAGACTTCAGCAGGATTTTGCGCCGGATCCTTCCGACATCAATATTGTCATGCTTCACGGACAGGAAACGGAGACCGGTTCCAAAGACAAAGCCGAGGCCATAAATATACGACTTTTCAAGAATAAAGGCATAAATTACCTGGCTCTGGGCCACGTTCATGAATATAAGCGTGAGACACTGGACGGCATGAGTGTTTACTGTTATCCGGGATGCCTTGAAGGTCGCGGTTTTGACGAAGCCGGGGACCATGGCTTTGTTCTTCTTGATATAGATACGGACAACGGCGAAGTGCGGGATACCTTTGTTCCCTTTGCCAAACGGAAGATATTTGCCGTTCCCGTTGATATTACGGGTCTTGACAATACTTACGATATCTTTTCCAAAGTTAAGGACACCCTTTCCGGTATTCCCGCCACACCGAAGGATATGGTCAAGGTGATCCTTACGGGTGAGGTTGACGTTGAATGTGAGAAGGATACGGCTTACATAGAGAAGAATCTCGGATCCGACTACTATTTTACCCGTGTTTCCGATGAAACCTCGCTTAAGGTCAATCTTCAGTCCTTCATGCTGGATGAAACTCTTAAGGGTGAGTTCGTAAGGTCTGTAATGGCCGCGGAGGAACTGTCCGAGGAGCGTAAGGCCCGGATAGTCCGCATGGGGCTCGATCTGTTTTCGGAGGTGAAGTAGATTGAAGATCATATCATGTCATATAGCCAATTTCGGAAAACTTCATGATGAAGACTTTTCTTTTACCTCCGGTCTCAATGAGATAAAGGCAAATAACGGCCGGGGCAAGAGTACCCTGGCGGCTTTCATCAAGGTCATGCTTTACGGCCTTGAAGGAGACGGCAAAAAGGATGAACTGGTATCGGAGCGCAAGCGTTACAATCCCTGGCAGGGTGGCACCTTCGGCGGCACCATGACCTTTGAGACCGCCGGTAAGAGATATATCATATCCCGTACCTTCGGAAATAAACCGGCACTTGATACCTTTGAATTAAGGGACGCGGACACCAATCTTGTGAGCAATGACTTTTCCGACAAGCCCGGTGAGGATATTTTCAGGATAAATGCGGAGTCCTTCGGAAGGACTGTGTTCATAGGTCAGGATACGGATATTTTTTCCAAGACCACCGATGATATCAACGCAAAGCTCGGTAACATCACCGATGCCATGGACCTTAACAGGTTCGCTCTCATAGATGAGAAGATCAAGAACGAACTCAATTCTTTAAGCGCCACCAGAAAGACCGGTGAGATATACAAATTAAAGGACGAGGTTTCCGAACTTAAGGCAGTGTTACGTGCCGGTGAGGGTACCGAAGCTGCTGCGGAGTCGGTGCGGGCAAGAATGGAAGAGACCAGGGCCGAGATCCTATCAAAGCAGGAGATCAAAGCCGGGCTCACTTCCCTTAAAAAGGCAGCTTCCAGGAGAGAAAAGCGGCTTTCCGACAGGAACACCTATATGATATTATCCGACGAATACAAGGCCAAGGAGGATTCCTACAGGGAAGCGTTAAACACACTTTCTTATTCCGGTCCCGGTCAGTACTCGGATAATTTCGAAGTTATTTCCGCAAAGACGGCAGAACTTTCAAAACTTCGCCTCAGCATGGCGGGTGTTGAACTTTCCGCTGATGAGAGAGCACGTCTTGATGAATACAACGGTCGCATTGTCGATCCTTCCGGAACCCTTAAAGCCTCCGAGGCGGCATCCCACGGTCTTATTGCCGCGGGAGCCAGACAGAGTGAGCTTAAGAGCAAGGAAAGCATGCTCTCGGATCTTGAGTTTGAGCATGACAATACAATACAAAAGGGTAAAAAGACCGGCATCTTTGCAGGGCTCGGTACCTGCGGTCTTTTACTGGGAGCCGCCTTGATACTGGCATATTTTCTCGCTTTCAATGAGACTGTTTTGTTGATCTCCGGCGGGATCCTTGTGTTTGTGGGAATTGTCTTCTTTGTTTTGTTCGGAGCGCGTGCATCCGTTGTCAGAAGAGACGGGGACATGCTCCTTTCAAGGATCGAAAAGCTTAAGGGAGAGATCGACGGCATCAACGAAGAGATAGAGGGAGCCGGCAGGTTTGCTTCCGATACATTGACCGCCAACGGTATCCTATACAATGAAAACACGGCTGCTTCGGACTTAAAGCAACTTTATTCGGATTGCTTTGATCATTTAAATCTTCTTAAAAAACAGGAAACCTTCCGACTCAACGATCGAACCGAAGAGTGCGACAGACTCGTAACCGTGATAAAGAGCCTTTTCGCTGATTACGGACTTAAACCCGAGGAAGGAGAGTTTCCCACCTGCCTTGCCGTCATAAACCGCAAGATAGATGCATGCAACACGGCTTACAGACTGTTTAACGATGCTCTCGGCAGAAAAGCGGACTTTGAAAACAGTCATGATCTTTCCGAACTCATGGCTGATGACGACGAGACCGAATATACTCTTGAGGATGTTGAGAGTATGGAGGCCTCTGTTGATAATAAACTGAAGGAGCTTAAGGAGAACCTGGATATCGACAGGCGACAGCTTGAAGACTTTATGGAAAGACTTGAATCCCTTGAGGAAACTGCTGATACCCTTGCTTCCAAGGAAGCCTCCATTAAAGAGAAGAGTGAGCTTAGTTCTGTATTGGAGGATACAAGAAAGTATCTTACCGGAGCCAAGGAGAGTCTTACCGCAAGATATATGGGACCCCTTACGGAGGGCTTTGCCAAGTATTACGGCCTGATCACCGGGGGACCTGCCTCCGACTATATGATAGATGCCAATACGGAGATCACCGTTTTCCAAGACGGCCTTCAGCATTCGGCACTTTTACTCAGCAGCGGTTATAAAGATCTGGTGGGTCTTTGTATGCGTCTTGCCATGGCAGATGCCATGTACAGGGAAGAGAAGCCCATGCTCATAATGGACGATCCCTTTGTTAACTTCGATGATTCGAACTTCGCCGGTGGCAGGAGACTTCTTGATAAGGCTGGGGAGGAATACCAGATATTGTATTTTTCCTGTCGTGGAACAGGTCAAAATAACTAAAAAATACCTGATAATACCTGCAACCTGCATAATTGTATACAATTATTCAATTATCCGTTGACAGGACCGCAACCCTTCGATACAATGAAACTCGGAAAATCGCACCCTGATTTTTCGAGTTTTCTTTCTTTTCGGAGGATATCATGTCACTTACATTATCGGAAAAGGCTAAAGCCGTTAAGCCTTCATCAACACTTGCCATCACTGCCAAAGCCAAGGAACTTCGCGCCAGCGGAGTTGATGTGGTAGGTTTCGGGGCGGGAGAACCCGATTTCAATACGCCCAAGAATATCTGCGACGCTGCCATTAAGGCCATCGAGACCGGATTTACCAAGTATACTCCGGCTTCGGGTACCAATGAACTTAAGGCTGCCATCTGCAAGAAATTCAGGGATTTTAATAATCTTAACTACGAGCCCAATCAGATAGTTATTTCCAACGGTGGAAAGCACGGTCTTACCAATGTTTTCGACGCACTTTTAAATCCCGGTGATGAGGTTATAATCCCTGCGCCTTACTGGCTTTCTTATCCCGAGATGGTCAAACTTTCGGATGGTGTTCCCGTGTTCATTACCGGCTCCAAGGAGAACGGTTACAAGATCACCGCAAAACAGTTAGACGACGCCATCACCGATAAGACCAAGGCATTTGTGTTAAATTCCCCCAGCAACCCTACCGGAATGGTCTATTCCAAAGAAGAACTGGAAGAACTTGCCAAAGTTATCGTCAAGCGCGATATTTACGTTGTTTCCGATGAAATGTATGAAAATCTTGTTTACGACGGAGTAAAGCATGTAAGTATAGCTTCCCTCAATGACGAGATCTACAAGCGCACCATTACCTGTTCCGGACTTTCCAAGGCTTACGCCATGACCGGATGGAGGATCGGATATACCGCTTCCTCGCCCGAAATCGCGAAGCTTATGTCCGCAATGCAGTCCCATGCTACTTCAAATCCCAACTCCATAGCTCAGTATGCTTCCGTTGAAGCTCTTAACGGACCTCAGGAAACAGTTGAAGCTATGTGCAAAGAATTTGACAAGCGCAGGATCTTCATGTACGAGAAGATCAAGTCCATGCCTTATGTGGATGTCATTAAGCCCCAGGGTGCTTTCTATGTTTTTGTCGACATGAGTGAAGCACTTAAAAAGAAATACAAAGGCGAAGCCTTAAAGAGCGCTTCGGACCTTGCATCCAAGCTCCTTAACGACTATGCCGTGGCCGTGATCCCCTGTGCGGACTTCGGATTCCCCAACCATATCCGCCTTTCTTACGCCATCAGTCTTGAGCAGATCGAGAAGGGTCTTAAGAGGATAGAAGACTTCCTGAAAGTCCTTGAGTAATTTTCACTAAGTTGTCATAATAAAGAGAAAGAAATCGACGTTATGTAAACCAATAGCGTCGATTTTTTGTTGTTTTTTAAAAAATTTTTTTGCCATATCTAGTGCCACGGTTCACATAATTATCGACATTTGGTATTTTTTGAACAAACTGCAGGAAAACCGCGTAAAATGGGCAAATTTAACATTTGCTTTTCCCTAAATTTGCCTTTATAATAAGTCTTGCAAGTCGTTTTTGGGGTTAACGATAATATACTTTTAACCGCGAGAGAGGGTTATGGAACGAGAAATCAACGAATTCATTTCTTATTTACATAACGTGAAGAAGATGTCTATAAATACCGAGATGTCATACAAACGTGATTTGGCTAAGCTGAATGCGTACATGGCGGAACGGGGTATATCGGATGTTTCCAAACTGTCGCCGGAGAACTTGAGCGATTACATCGCGTTTCTCAAAGAGAACAATTTTTCCGCAGCGACAGTTTCGAGAAACATCGCATGTCTTAAGAGTTTCAGTCATTTTCTTTTCAAAGAGGGCAAGATCGCTTCCGATGTTTCGGCAGGATTAAAAGCCCCCAAGGTTGAAAAGAAGATCCCGGAGATCCTCACCACCAAGGAAGTGGTAATGCTCCTTGAACAGCCAAACGGCGATACTCCCAAGGATATTCGCGACAAGGCCATGCTGGAGCTTCTCTATGCTACGGGCATCAGGGTTTCCGAGCTTATTTCCCTTAAACTTGATGATGTGAATATTCAGATGAGCTACATCGTATGCCGGGATGCCAACAAGGAGCGTGTCATTCCTTTCGGTCACGAGGCTAAGCGTGCTCTGTCCGCGTATCTTGACGGTGTCAGGGACACGATGCTGGAGAACGGCAAAGAGGATGTTCTTTTTGTTAACTGTTCCGGACTGCCCATGTCACGTCAGGGCTTCTGGAAGCTCATCAAATACTACGCCAAGAAGGCAGGTATCGACGCGGACATCACTCCTCATACCTTAAGACATTCCTTTGCGGCTCACCTTGTGGAGAACGGAGCTGATCTAAAGGCGGTTCAGGAGATGCTGGGACACTCGGATATTTCCACCACCCAGATCTATGCCAACATGGGTCGTTCCCGTATCAGAGAGGTTTATTCCAAGGCTCATCCCAGAGGATAAGTAATTCCCGGGGCAGAAGATCAGCCCGTCGGGGTCGTAACTAAGATCATGCAAAAGATTGTATATTTGGACAACGGGGCCACCACACCCCTTTGCGCAGAAGCCAAAGCCGCCATGGAAAGGGTCATGTCCGATGTTTACGGCAATCCTTCAGGCAACTACAGCCTTGGTTTCGCAGCAAAAAAAATACTGAATGATTCAAGGGCTGAGATCGCATCAGCCCTTAATTGTTATGAAAGTGAGATAATCTTTACTTCGGGCGGTACGGAAAGTGATGATCTTGCGGTGATAGGCGGGGCTCTTGCAAGCGGAGCGAGAGGCCGTCATATAGTCACCACCGGCATCGAACATCATGCGGTGTTAAACAGCTGCAGATTCCTTGAGACCCTGGGGTATAAGGTGACATATGTTATGCCCGGCCCCGACGGAGCCGTTTCGGCGGATTCGGTAAAAGAAGCGGTTCGCCCGGATACCGTGCTTGTTTCCGTAATGCAGGCAAACAATGAAACCGGGGTACTGCAGCCCGTGGAAGAGATCGGGGAATTTGCAAGGGCAAACAATATTCTTTTTCATACGGATGCGGTATGCACCTTTGGAAAGCTCCCTCTGGACATGAGCAGACTGAAGGCGGATTTTCTGTCCGTCAGTGCCCATAAGATCGGCGGGCCCAAGGGTACGGGATTTCTTTATGTAAGGCGGGGCGCCGCTCTGCAACCCACTGTTTACGGCGGTGGACAGGAGAGAGGCCTTCGTTCGGGTACGGAGAATACGGTTGGAATAGCGGGGCTTGGAGCCGCCGTACGCCGTAAACGGGATAACATGGAGATATTTGGCGAAAAAACCTTAAGACTTCGAGCCCGACTTCAAAAAAGGATACTTGAAGAGATCCCGGATACTCATGTGAACGGTTCATTAACAAACAGAGTGCCCGGAACCCTGAATATCCGCTTTGACGGTATCGTGGGAACCTCCCTTTTGATCCTTCTTGACGGTAAAGGGATCTGTGCCTCTGCCGGGGCTGCCTGCAACAATGCATCTCAAAAGCCTTCTCATGTGCTTACGGCTATGGGACTTACGGAAAAAGAATCCGCATCGTCGATCCGGTTTTCATTAAATGAGTTGAATACGGAAGAAGAGATCGATTATACTGTTGAAGTATTGAAAGAAAGTGTTGAATATTTAAGAAAAATGCGGGCCTTGTGACCCGCATTTTTTGAAAAGAAAATGATCGTTGAGGGATCCCGGCTCAGAACCGTAAATAGGTTGCGGTCCTGTCCTTGAATACCGTGTAGTATTTAAAGCCGCAGTCCGCAAGGATGGTAGCTGCCTTGTCAAAACCAACGGCAATGTCTTCGGGCTTGTGGGCATCGGAGCCAACGGTGATGATCTCACCGCCTTTTTCTTTGTAACGCTTAAGGACCTGTGGCCAGGGGTTGGGATATTCAAGCCCCTTGCCAAGAGTCTGGGTATTTAGTTCCAGTCCTTTTTCATTTTCCAAAAGGATATCCAGAATCTCATCGATCTTGTCGGCGTAATCCATGGGATTGTAGGCGCTCTCGCCGCCGGGAACCCTTCTTGTTAGATAATCAAGGTGTCCCAGAACGTCGAAATTCTGGAATTTCTTTATATTTGCGATGACGGTGTCAAAATATTCGTTAAAAGCTTCTTTGGCGGATCTACCTTCGTAGAATCTGTCGTCGTAGGTGTCGATGTCACGTACCAGATGAACGGAGCCCACGATAAAATCAAAATCGTGATTTCTGGTAAGAACGGCGTTCTTGCGGAAGGAATCCTCCCTGAGACCTATCTCCATTCCGAAACCGATGGTGATCTTGTCTTTGTAGGCTTCGCGAAGTCTTAAAAGATCGTAAAGATAGGAGTCTACGTTAAGATCCCAGCAGCCTTCGGGAAATTCCTCACTCACGGGAAAATCGAAATCGTTGTGTTCCGTGATGTTGATATGGTTAAGGCCCTTCCTGATGGCTGATTCCACCATATCCTTAAGGGGTGCTTCGGAATCGAAACTGAAAGAAGAGTGCATGTGCTGATCGGCGAGTATTGCCATGATTGGTCCTCCTGACGGGAAAAATACACGGATGTTTTTCTGAATAAGTTACAAAAAGGATTATAACATTTATTTCTTTTTGGTGAAACCTCACATTTATAAGATTTTAATAAGTATTTGTATTGATTTTTGTTTGTAAATACTATAAAATAAGTGCGCTGACAAAATTTTGACAATTCTTTTTTCGGGATTGTCAGAACCAATATATCTTATATTTCTAGGAGGAAATAATATGGCAGTAAAAGTAGCAATTAACGGATTCGGACGTATCGGACGTCTTGCATTCAGACAGATGTTTGGAGCAGAAGGATTTGAAATCGTTGCAATCAACGATCTTACCTCTCCCGAGATGCTCGCTCATCTTCTTAAGTACGACAGCACCCAGGGTCGTTACGCTCTTTGCGACAAGGTTTCTTTCGGTGAAGATTCCATCACCGTAGACGGAAAGAAGATCACCATTTACAAGGAAGCTGATGCTAAGAACCTTCCTTGGGGACAGCTTGGTGTAGACGTTGTTCTTGAGTGCACCGGTTTCTATACAAGCAAGGACAAGGCACAGGCTCATATCGATGCAGGTGCTAAGCACGTTATCATTTCTGCTCCCGCAGGTAATGACCTTCCTACCATCGTTTACAA
>JAEEGL016259634.1_pt1 | contig 13518 bp, 7 predicted proteins | sample 9134231 | NCBI WGS metagenome assembly JAEEGL01 (sample SAMN16246548, study PRJNA631951) | gut metagenome | biome: gut microbiome; feature: rumen; material: fiber-attached | host: Bos | place: Iran: Karaj | collected 2018-10
AAACACCTGTTATTGACGAGACTCCAGTTATCGATGATACTCAGGTTATCGAAGAATCACCTGTAATTGAGGAAAACCAGATTCCAGAAGATACCCCTATCATCAGTGTAACACCAATAGTCGAAGAAACACCTGTAATTGAAGAGACTCCGGTTTTCGATGAAATGCCAGTTTTCAACGAAACGCCAGTTTTCGACGAATCGCCAGTTATCGAAGAAACGCCTGTTATTGAAGAGACTCCAGTTATCGATGATACTCCAGTTATCGAAGAATCACCTGTAATTGAGGAAAACCAGATTCCAGAAGATACACCTATCATCAGTGTAACACCAATAGTCGAAGAAACACCGGCCATCGACGAAACGCCTGTTATCGAAGAAACACCGGCCATCGACGAAACGCCTGTTATCGATGAAACCCCAGTTTTCGAAGAACCCCCGGTTATCGAAGATACTCCGATTATTGAGGAACCCCCGGTTATCGAAGAAGATATTTCAGAAACAGAAGATTCATTACCCGGTATCACATTTGATTCTGATATACAAGAGGAAGCCCTTTCTCTTTCTTCCGATATTGATATCCCGATTCATGAAGATATTGATCTTTCAGCTGAAGAAAACGGGTCTATCGCAGATGAACCTTCTGTTTCTGCCGGGGCCGGACTTGGTTCGCTTGCCGCAGGTTTAGCATCCGCAAGTGCAGCAACCGCAGGAATAATGTCAAAAGAAGAAGAACTTTCTGATAATTATTCTTCAATATCTGAAGAAACTGATAAATCAGATCTATTAAATGTGACAAATGAACTTGATGTAGTTGAGAATTGCATATATAATGAATACCAAGGTGGTACGGAGGATATTTCTGACATGAATGAATTTGATATTAAAGCTAGCGAATCTATGGACAACTCAGCTGAGAATCCAGTTCTCGATAAAATTGTAAACGAGCTGTCTACACTCAGAAATGAAATGGCTACCATAAAAGCTGAACTCGATATGCTCAAAAAAGGAGAGCCCGCAAGTAGCTCTTCTACTAGCGATATTAAACTTCCTGAATCGGACGCAGAATCTTCAACTGGATTCTTCAGCGGTGAAGAAGACGATGAGACAATCGCTCTTTCAGGTGATGAGCTTAACAACATTCTGAATAGCGCTGATTTTACCGAGGAGACTGCTGAGCAAGTAACACAGGAAGATATCGTAGAGTCCGCACCTATAGCTGATGAAATCAAAATTGAATCTACTGTTTCACCTGTAGAAGACGCTTCTGATGAGATTGCTCCTGAAGAAACTCTCCCTGATTCAGAAGTTGTGTCAGATGATGCTTTAGCATATGACGGTGAAGGCCCAGACACTTCTATTGATTTTGATGAGAACATCACAGAACCTGTTATCGATGATATTAATTTTGACATAGATAACGAAGAGTCTTCAGTACCAGAAGAACTTCCAGAAGATACAGTATCTTCCAACAATGATTCATTTGTTGTAGATTCAGATTCTTCTTCTGCAGATTTTCTTGATGACAAAGAACCTACAATCGATGAAGCATTATCTTCAGATAAAGTATCGTATCTTAACGAAGAATCATCAGACAACGTTACTTTCGAGGATAATACATCTTCATCAAGCGGATTCGTACCGATTACTCAGGACGAGCTTACCGCAACGTTCGAGAACGCTTCCTTAGGTGCAGAGCCGGAAATTGATGAATCTGAGGAAGTTGACGATTCTCCTGCAGAATCTGTTTTTGAAAGCGAACAATGGGAACCAGAAACACCATCTACTGAAGATTTTGTTGAAGCAGATATTCCAGAAACGTCTGTTCAGGAAGAACCTGTAGCTGCAACTGAAGCTGCTTCTGACGATACGGCTGCAAAACCTGCAAGTGATGTCGCTTCTATGCCAGAAAATCTTAAGAACGATGTTAAATCTGTACTTGCATACATGGATCAGCTTCTTGAGAATCTCCCAGAAGAGAAAATCGCAGAATTCGCAAGATCTGAGCACTTTGAAGTTTACAAAAAACTCTTCACAGAGTTAGGACTTGCCTAAAAATGGGTCTTTATAAGCTGATTACCGAAAAATATATGACTTTTCGGAAAGATGCTGCACTCTTCCATGGATTGTTGGATCATGCAGAAAACATCTTGAATTCTGCACGGTTCAACAATTATACAGACGAACCTCTTGTTTTTTTCCGCACATTTGTAGAGGAGCTGGGCTTTTCTAAGATGTGCGTCTTACTTCCTGATGATAATCAATACAAAATGTATTTTTCGTATGGTTTTCATTCGGAGTCTTATCAAAAATCTATATCTACAAAAGATTTTTGGGAAGGAACGCTTACAACATTAGATTGGATTAATGCTACAGACGAAAATATCGTTCCGTTCAGACAACTTTTCTCTGATGACGATAACAATGAGATTACAGTTTTACATCTAAAAAAATCATTAATTAAAGATACCCCAGTTATTATTATTATTGCAGAAAGCACAAAACAAACACTTGTAGACACAGAAATGGTCGATATCGTTCTTCCATCTTTATTACCATATATTGAAAAATTCTTGGAAATTAAAAACATTTCAAATCAAGTTGTTTTTGATACGGAATTTGACACAGCGGTTAATATCGAAAATTCATTGATAGAAAACTCCAAAGGTTATCTTTTTGAATTATCGCTCGATGTTTTCCTAGATTCTTTCGATAATCTTTTTCCTGAAACTAAAGAAATTTTATTTAACAGCATGTTTAATGATGTCCAGATTCTTACAAAACTTCCAGATGTTGTTTTCGCGCACGGACACACAATTAAGATAATTAGATTCAGCAAAAGTGATCTTGATGTAGAACTTTATGCATATCAGCTTAAGAAAACTATTTCACCTGTTTTTTCCGAAAATAAATCTGATCTTTTTGAAATAGAATATGTCGGTTCATCATCAGAAGAAAGCGAGCTGACTAGTTTTCTTAAACGGTAAACATTGTGGATGTTCTCATAACAAACAGTAAAAACGGAAGCGTTACTTGTTCTTTAGGCAATATATCACTTCATTCTACCTTTAATCCCGAAAAAGAAGCCGAACGTTTTGTAAATCTTATAGAAACTTCTTTTCTACCCTCTTTTGTCGTAATAACAGGTCCTTGTCTTAGTTATACAGCCCATTATCTAAAAGAGCGATTCCCATGCATTAAAACAATCGCCATCCAATACTCCGCAGATTTTAACGATTATTCGCAAAATTGGGATTATTCTTTTACATTCACGAATAAAAATGACATTATTTTTATAAATGACCGTATTTTTTCGATTATTGGAGAAGAAAAGCTTTTTTCTACTTTATTTCTTTCATGGAAATCTTCTGAAAAAGCATGGCCCGATTTATCAGCTTGTCTATGGAAATCGTTCAAAGACTTACTTTCAAAAGCAGAATCGGTTATATCTACACGCAATTTTTTTAACCGCAGATGGTTTTTCAATTCAATCCGATTTTTCAGCTCCGTCAAAAAAATCATAATCCCTAAAAGAACAGATAAACCTATCGTTATTGCAGCTAGCGGTCCCAGTCTAAAACACGCAATACCCTTTTTAAAAGAATACAGGAATTCATTCATTTTACTGGCAGCTTCCTCATCCATTCAGCCGTTATTAAGCAACGGTATAATACCGGATTTTTGTATATCAACGGACGGTGGCTGGTATGCTAAAAAACATTTGGAGCCTCTTTTTCGCAACGTAGAAAATATTTCTACATCATCTTTGGATATTCCCCTTATAATTCCGCCTGAAGCCGCAGTTCCTTCAAAACTTCTTGAAAACGCCAATATTATCCCGCTAAGCTATTCCGATTTTCCCGATAAATTATTATTCGAAGCTACAGGCTTTCCTTTTCTACGGGGAGAAAGAAACGGCACAGTAAGCGGAACAGCCGCCGTCCTTGCTCTAAACATGACGACCAACCGTGTTTTTTTCTGCGGCCTTGATCTTGCTGTGTCAAAAGAATTCCAACACACTCAACCGAATGCGCTTGAGATCATCAATTCTAATGGCGATTGCAGGACAAGACCGCAGGAAACAAGATGTGCTGCATCTTCAACTTCTGGCAACGTATCACTTTCTATATACAGAAATTGGTTTTCTTCGCGTACTGAAGATTTTTACAACAGGGTTTTCAGAATTGTCACAAAAAAGGACAATCTTGATCAAATACAAAATCTCCACGATATTTATATAGACTCCGAAATTCCAAATTGTTTTTCTTCATCTCTCTCAAATAAACCACAAGCTCAAAAATGTAAAACTGATGTTTTTGAAACAAGAAGCAACAAAAAAAAGATAATTGATTATTTAGAAAATGTAATAACCGAAATTGAAACAAATACAGAAAATTCTTATAATATGGACTGGTATAAAATAGCTGCATTAAAAGAAATTGTTCTTTCGGAAAGATCAGGCAGTAAATCAGTTCCTGCAGAAATAAAAGAAAAAACATTTCATCTTCTTGACGCGGCGATAAAATTGGCAAACCGTATTATCAAATGAGTTCGAACATTTTCTATACAGAATCAAAAAGTGCGAAAAACGGAAGCATCGTACCAGTCCTAGCAAATGGAAAATTCTTTTTCTCTGCATATAACCCCGAACGCGATATCCAATTTTACGCCGCTGCCCCATCAGTCAAAACATCGGGTTTTATTCTTGCAGGCGGACTCGGCGACGGGAAACATATACAAGCTTTACTTGAAACTAACCCTGATGCCATTGTGATGGTTCTTGAATACAACAAAGAGACATTAGAATATCTATTATCGAGTATTATAAGAAAATCTGGACTGATTCATAATTCACGAGTTTTTTTTACAACTCCTGAAACATTATGCGCGGATATAAAAAACACATATATACCCGTCCTGCATGGTTCATTTCTTTACCATCCTGTTAAAGCGTGGCAGCTGGCATTTGACGAGAGCAGCAGTTTTTCTTTGAAGAACGCGATTCAGGAGACTTTGAACGATATTGCCGCCGATTATGCGACTCAGGCACGATTCGGCAAGCTTATGCATATTAATGTACTGAAAAATCTGAAGCTTCTTTCAGTGGCAGAACGCTCAGGCACACTTTTAAGAGAAAGTGAAATCTTCACTTTTGCCAAAAACGCAGAGTTCAAAGAAGCCGCGATTATCGGGGCAGGACCTTCACTAGATGAAACGATGCCTATTCTTCTGAAAGAGAGAAACCGCTTTTACATAATAGCGACCGATACGGCTTACAGGACGCTTTACAGAAACAAAATAACTGCTGATATGGTCGTTACGCTTGACGGACAGGAGAGCAGTATTTCGCACTTTTTGGGCATTGTTTCATCAGAAACTGTCGTTGCCGCAGATATCTGTGCCAATGCAGGAGCAACTCGTCATCTTTACGAAAAGGGATGCCGTCTGTGTTTCTTTACGACAGGGCATCCTTTGGGGACGCTTGTGAACAACTGGTATAGAACGCACTGTGATTTCAAGCAACAAAAAGCCAATAAAAACTTACTTCAGCCATATTATGCCGGTTATGGAACTGTTCTTAGCGCGGCAACAGACATAGCTATAAAAGCTGGTTTTAAAACAATCCGATTCTTCGGGGCAGATTTCGCCTATAAATCTGGGAAACCTTATACACGCGGAACTTATTTGGACGATAAATTCATTACGGATGCGAACCGTTTCGTAACAGCAGAAAACGCTTTTTGCGCATTATGCTATAGAACGAAGCTCTCCAAAACAGATTCCGGCTTCACGACACCGTTGCTTTCATCTTACAAAGACAATTTATGTTCGTTTCTCGATTCACAGAACCCTTTTTTCGATTTTGTCTCGTCGGACACAAAGCTTTCAGAAAACAATCTGGACAACTCTACAAAAAGTGGATTTCATCAAAAAAAAGACGCACAAATATCAAAACATCATGAAAACGTCAACGTATTTTTTGATTATGATCGTTTTATCCGCTTTTTTATCGAAGGGCTTAAAAGTCATGACAGCACAATGCTTTATTCCGTATTGCCTTTTGCAACTTGGCTGAAAGAAAAAGAAAAAAATGCCGATATAAGTGATATATATTCAAAAGCCGCAGCACTCACTGCGCTGTTAAGGAGCTGATAAATGGATACCAAGAGCTTCAGATTTTTTATTATTTTCATATTAATTATATTTTTTGCCGCAATCGCATATATCGGATTCGGCATATTTCATACAATCTCTGCAAATACAATAATTCTGGAAGATCATTTCTCCACACTTACCGGAAACATCACATCACTTGCAAAGAACGACTCACCTCTTTCCGCTTCTTTCGCAGAACAACTTGAGAACGAACTTTCATCCGATCCATATGTGAATTGCCTCATCCTAAGCGATAAGGATTCAGTTTTTTTTGCATGGCCTACGGATTCAACTCATCTTTTTATGAACGAAACTAACGGAAATCCAGAAATACTGGAGAATTCTCCATCAATCAAGATATATTCATCAACTATCCAGCTTAATTCATCGAATGTAATTACAGTAACAACAGCTCTAAATACAATTCTTAAATCTGAGTTTTACACAATATGCTCTCGCGCATTCATAATAATTCTTGCAGGAACGATTTTTGATTTTCTGCTCTTGCTTTACGTCTCTCTTTTCTCTTCAAAATCAAAAGAAATGGATCAAACTCTTGATGAAATTGAAGAGGAGATTAACACAATAGCAGGAAAGAAAAACGAGACTACTGCAGAAAGTAAAAATACTCAGAAAAATATAGCAGATGATGATAAAACGATTAATGCTGCCAAAGTAAAAAAAGGTAAAAAAGTTGCGGATAAGAACAATATCAAACAGAAAGATGTTGAAAAACATGAGTCAAAATATCAGAAGGCTCAAAATGAACAGAATTCTAATTCCCAAGAAAAAGACAGTAATCCATCAGATGATCCAGCTGGGCTTTTTTCTGATAAAACTGGGTTCGGCTGGGAATCTTATTTGGAACCTCGTCTTGATGCCGAGTTGATCCGGGCTGCCTCTAACGAAATGGACCTTTCACTTTTCGTAATCAACATAAAAGGATTTGACAAAGAGTCCCCTGTTTCCAAAGACATATGCAATTCATTGCTTAATTTCTTTAAGTATAAAGATATGATATTTGAGTATGGAGAATCAGGATTTGCGGGTATCCTCGTCAATATCGACATTGACGGAGCAATGGCAGCATCCGAAGTTTTGTACAGCGACCTTATCTCTGTTTTTGAAAAGAACAGCTGCGATTTTGAATTTGGTATAGGTCTTACCACACGGTCGCTGCGTCTGATAACAGGTGCAAGGCTTTTGAAAGAGGCGACAAAAGCAGCTGACAAAGCGATGGACGAAGAGACGCTTCCTATCGTTGCTTACCGCGTAAACCATGAAAAATCAAAGCAATATCTTGCTGACGAAACAGAAAAATACGTAAGCTAAAAAATGTATAGCTGCTCTCGCCGGATAGCCAGCTCGCGGGAGCGAGCAGCTATAATAGTTTTCTATAGCTACCGGCGCAACGCGCCGGATTTTGCTCCGGCAAACGGCTTGCTAGACTACGCTGCGGAATACCGCGCTTCGCTTGTGCAGATGTTTTCCGAATCAAAACTCCGGCTACGCAGCTATTATATGTGTATCATTTCTTATCTGTTTCTTCCGGTTCTTCTGACTCTGCTGCAGCTTCATCGGCTTTTTTCTTGATAGCATCCGCTACTTTTTTTGCTTCTTCGGATTCTTCATCAAGCGTTTTAAGCTCCTCAAAAAGTTTGGATGCTTCATAAGTTTCATCAAAATCTAGCAGAGTCAGAATAAAATTCGCCAGAAGTTTTTTATCTGCCGGATTACGTTCATAGAATCCCCGATAAAGGACGCTTGCCTCCATCGTTTTTCCCTGCTTCGCAAGAACATACGCATATGCCATACCAATCGTTGTGTTGTTCTGGTCACGCGAGAATATCCGCTCATAATACGTTGCGGAATCGCTCCACATATTTCTCAACGCATAAATACGCGCAAGGTTGTATGTTATGGTCAGGTTTTCCTCTGAAAGTATATCTTGTGTTTTCTCGTAATACTCAATTGCTTTGTCGAATTTTTTTAAATCATAGTACGCATTAGCTATGTCGTAGTATTCCGCGGCAAGTGTTTCCGAAGAAACTTGTGTGGAACCGGATAACAAATTTGCGAAACCATCTCCTGTTGAAGAGCAAGAGCAGAGAAAAATCAAACAATTTAAACTTATGGCCGCAAAAAGAGTAATCCGGTTCCGCATAATCCGAACGCCTTAATAATTCCGCATTAATGACCAAGAACAGTATGCTCGATTTTTCGAAGCTGAGAGCGGTAAAGCCCTGCAATATTTGAGCCGTAGTCCGCAATAAGCTGAATTATGTTGCGCGGAGTATCTTCTGTGTCGCGTCCGTTGAGACGGTCACCAGCATCACCTAAACCAGGCATAATATATGCGGAAGCATTAAGAACAGGGTCCATCCAAAGCGTGTAGCACGTACAGTTTTCAAGAGCGCGGACTACCCGGAGGCTTCCCTTAAGAGCGGAAATAACGTTGAAAAATTTTATTGATTTTGGCTTAACACCCTGACTAAGAAGATATTTTACAACTGTAACCAGAGAACCGCCTGTAGCGTTCATAGGGTCAGCAAAAATAAGATCTTTGCCATTAAGGTCTTCAAGATTGTAGAAAGAATTGTTCAAATCAAGAACATATTCCATGTTGTCTTCTTTCTTTGACTCATCACGTTTAATTTTGAAAAGAGCAAACGGCGTTACATATCCGTGAGAAGAATACTCCTCAATTTCCTTTGACATAATCATAGAAGGAAGAAGCGCACCACGAAGCATTACGCACATAACAGTATTCTCGAGCTTGTAATCAATATCCGGGACTTTGTGGACGGCATAGTTCTGAACGGGAGACGTAACAGGTGTCTTAACCACAAGGTAATTCTTGTTATCGGTGTGGTTTCCTGTGTATGCAAGACGGAAAAGCATCTCATATGCACGCTGTGTATAATATACGAACTCATTGTGTCCTGTGCGGATATCGCGCAATTTTGCAATTACGCGAGAAGCCTCTGCATGGCTCTCTTCCGGTGTGACAAATGAAAAAACATTCAGACCAGGAACCTCATGGCAGATTTTCTGCATAAGCTGTCCCATCTCATCAAAAACATCAATAACTTTTTTTTCAGCCGTTGCAAGCGTTGAGCTGAATCCACCAGCTGCGATTATTTTAAAAGACTGCATTGCTTTTTCATACAAGCCGTCCATTTGTGTAAGATAAGCCTGATCCTGCTCGGTAAGATAACCGTCAAGATCCTCTGCCTTTAGCACAATCTTTGAATCCATATTTATCCTCCAATTAATAGTGAAACTATTGTCTTTATATCCATTGTCATACCAGTACTTTTCATAGAAAGTTCGGAAAGGGCTTCTGTCGTGATCTGGCCTGCTGGACCGGCTTTCTTAAACAAAAATAACGCTGGTTTCAATGCATGTTTTGTCGTAAAAGTCATTTCAATATCAAGTACATATTTGCTTTCTGTATCTTTTGCGAAAAAACCGGAAGCCTGGTCAGCGGCAAGCGTAATTCCATTGCCGATAATACTTTCTATAAATGCACCTGCTTTTGATGTATAAAACGAAATATCAGGGCTTTTGTTATTGAGGACTGTATTTTTGTCTCGTATTGAATCAGTTGAAGAAACATTCTCGGTAAGGAGTTCTGAAGTCTCCGGTATATCACAATAACTGAAATATCTTTTCAACAGAACCTGAATATCAGAAGATGATATGAGCATGACTTTCCAGTTAAGAATCGCAACCTTGAATCCCGTGCTTGGACTTACGTAATAAAATGCGGCATGCCCGTCTTTGTTATATCTATAGCTTTCCCAGCTGTTTTGAGTAGAGAATACAATATCGATATAAACTGGAAAATTACCGATTATCGCTGCATTCACGCTTTTATCATCAAAATTGACTGATGCATAAACGGTTTCAGAACGTTCTATAAGTTCGGTACAGTCTTTTTCTGAAAGTCCGACAATATATTTGCTGATTATTGAACTGCAAATGTCTTTGTTTTGTTCTACAGGGATTTTTACATACATTGAGTCTGTATCGGGCAGAACGTCAGCGGCAGAAAATGGTTTCGTAGTTTTTGCTGTCTGACATCCTGCCATTATACAAATAACAACAGAAATGATGCTGATGTATAGAAAATTCGCTATGACACGATTTAAACGGGCGCAACTTCGTTTTGTAGCTGATGATTTACAATTCAATCGTATCACAGCAGAACTCCTTGCTCTTCTTATTGTATTATACGCGAGCTATAACAGCTTTCCAAACTTCGTCACCAGCTTCTATTGAAACTGCGTCAGCCGGCAGGTTGTCAGCCCACTCCGTGGATACGGCAAGCGTCTCACCGCTAATATAATTTGCAAAAGCCTCGAAAGATTTTTTAAGGATCTCGGAACCAGTAAGCTTTATCGTTATGCGGTCAGTAACCTCAAAGCCGCTTTCCTTACGCAAGTTTTGAATGCCGCGCACGAAATCCCTTACAAAGCCTTCCATCTTAAGATCTTCTGTAATCTCAGAGTCGAGCGCGACAGTAAGCGTACCGTCGTTCACTACTTTAAGCGTTGCTTTTTCAAGGCGTTCAACGATAATTTTCGTAGAGTCAAGCTCAACAGCTTTTCCCTGTACATCAATGCTCAACGTAGAGCCTTCAAGGATAGACTGAATTGAAGCCTGATCAAGCTGCGCAATCACCGCCGCCGCCGCTTTCATAAGCGGGCCAAGCTCTTTTCCGAGCGTCTTGAAGTTAGCCTTTGCGTTGTATTCAACAAGCTCGTCTTCCCTTTCGTGGAAAACGACTTTCTTTACGTTAAGCTCCTCGCGGATTGACTCTTCCATTTCAAGAAGAACGGCTTTTTCATCCGGGTTCCTTGTCACAAACTCAACGCTCTTAAGCGGCTGTCTGTTCTTAAGGTTATACTGGCTTCTAAGGCTACGTCCCATGGAAACTGCTTTCTGGACTGTTTCCATCTTGAACTCAAGCTTAAGGTCGCGTTTTGACTCGTCGCAAACCGGATAATCTGCCAAATGTACAGAAATCGGGTCTTCATCGGTGCGAAGGTTCTGCCACATTGCTTCCGTAATGAACGGAATTACCGGTGCTGCGACGAGAGAGAGCGTCTTAAGTGCGATGTAAAGCGCCTCGTACGCTTCGGATTTGTCGCTGTCGTTCTCGCTCTTCCAAAAGCGGCGGCGGCTCCTGCGGATGTACCAGTTGTTGAGTTCGTCAATGTAAGACACGATCGGGTCAATAGCACCAGAAAGATCGTAGTTGTCGAGCGCGGCGGATACGTCACCGGCAAGTTTCTGCGTAACAGAAAGGAGCCAGCGATCAAGCGGGTTCGTAGGAAGCGCGTTGTCGAACGCATGTCCTGTAGCCTTTACGCCGTCAATATTCGCATATGTGATAAAGAAACTGTAGCTGTTCCAAAGCGGAATAAGGATTCCCTTAAGAATGTCACGAACACCGTCGTCACTGTATTTAAGGTCGTCCGCTTTGACCGCAGCTGAATGCATAAGGAAAAGACGGAGCGCGTCTGAACCGAACTGCTGAATTACAAGAGCAGGGTCAGTATAGTTGCGCTGGCTCTTCGACATTTTCTTACCGTCGGAAGCAAGAACAAGACCGTTTACAACACAGTTCTCGAACGCTGGCTTATCAAAAAGAGCCACCGCAAGAACGGTAAGCGTGTAGAACCAGCCGCGTGTCTGATCGAGTCCTTCAGAGATGAATTTTGCTGGGAAGTGGCTTTCAAAATATTCCTTGTTCTCGAACGGATAGTGCTGCTGAGCGTATGGCATTGAGCCGGACTCAAACCAGCAGTCAAGGACTTCTGGAACGCGTTTCATCGTTCCACCGCAAGAGCACGGAATCGTGATTTTATCTACGAAATGCTTGTGAAGGTCTTCTGGGTATGTTCCTGAAAGATCAGCAAGCTCCTGTCGGCTGCCTACGCAAACCTGCTTTCCGCAGTCCGGGCATTCCCAAACTGGAATTGGGTTACCCCAGTAGCGGTTGCGACTTATAGCCCAGTCACGGGCATTTTCAAGCCACTTGCCGAAACGGCCGTTCTTTATGTGCTCCGGCTGCCAGTAAATCTTCTGGTTTGCCTTTACCATGTTGTCGCGGATTTTGATTACATTTACGAACCAGCTTCCTACAGCGCGGTAGATAAGCGGGCTATTGCACCGCCAGCAGAACGGATATGAGTGGAGAATCTGGTCGCGCTTAACGAGCTTTCCTTCAGTCTTGAGGCGGTCCATAATATCCTTGTCGCAATCTTTTACAAACCGACCTTTATAATCCGGCACTTCAGCTGTGAATTTGCACTCGTTGTCTACCGGGCAGATTGTCGGAACACCGCTTCCCTGGAAAACTTTGTTATCGTCCTCACCAAAACCAGGTGCAGTATGAACAATACCAGTACCGTCCTCAGTAGAAACGAAGTCTGCATTGAATACGCGGAAAGCACCGATAGAAGCAGGATTTCCATCGCTTCCGTCTGTAGCGTTGTAAAGGTCAGCAAAATACGGGAAAAGCGGCTCATAGCGAGAATCTTTAAGCTCACTACCTTTCTTTTTCCACACGATTTCACATGCGGCAGGATCTTTGTAATATGCACCAAGACGGCTCTCTGCAAGAATGTAGTATTCATCGCCGTCGTGAACTTTTACATAATCGATATCCGGGCCCATTGTAAGACCGAGGTTTGAAGGAAGCGTCCACGGAGTAGTCGTCCATGCAAGGAAATACGTGCATCCGTTCGCCATATCAGGGTCTTTTGCCGCAGGAGAAGCTTCTTTTACCTTAAACCGGATTGTAATTGCAGGGTCGTGCACGTCTTTATAGCCGCCCTGAGCAAGCTCGTGGTTTGAAAGCGGGGTCGCGCAACGAGGACATGTCGGCAGAATATAGTGACCTTCGTAAACAAGTCCTTTATCCCAAAGGCTCTTGAAAACCCACCAAATAGACTCCATGTACTCAGGATTCATCGTCTTGTAGTCGTTCTTGAAATCAACCCACCGTCCAAGGCGTGTAATTGTCTCTTCCCACTCTTTTGTATAGCGCAATACACTGGAGCGACAAGCTTCGTTGAACTTGTCGATACCGTATTTTTCTATATCTGTCTTAGAGTTAAGCCCTAGGTCTTTTTCAATAAGGTTTTCAATCGGAAGACCGTGGCAATCCCAGCCGAAACGACGCTCAACCTTGTTGCCTTTCATTGTCTGGTAGCGCGGAATAATATCTTTTATTGTACTTGGCAAAAAGTGACCGAAATGAGGAAGTCCTGTTGCAAAAGGAGGTCCGTCAAAAAAGACGTATTCAGGGCAACCTTCCCGCTGACTTACTGATTTTTTGAAAATATCGTTG
>JAEEGL016309319.1_pt1 | contig 13518 bp, 16 predicted proteins | sample 9134231 | NCBI WGS metagenome assembly JAEEGL01 (sample SAMN16246548, study PRJNA631951) | gut metagenome | biome: gut microbiome; feature: rumen; material: fiber-attached | host: Bos | place: Iran: Karaj | collected 2018-10
ACATATATTAAAAATATATGTGATGATGAAGGTCATCCAATACCAAATCAAATTATTGGTATTAACTATCTAGATGATAAGTTATTAATATCATCAAAGAATGATAGCAACGAAATATATGTTACATATGACCATACAGGTGGATTAGAAGAAACATTATTATCATTCAAGGATAGTATTCCAACATCATCAAGTTATTCTATTGAATCATTGTTTGAATTAGATAACGAAAAAGAATTAAACATTGGTAGTGCAATATTAGATAACCAACATATAGGTATAGTTAGTAAATCAATCACAAATGAATTCTATGTTTCATTTACTGGTTTATGCAGTTGTGGATTCATGATATCCATGGTTCATCAACCATATGATGATAGTGGTAACTACATAAATAAGCTAAATGCACCTAAAGACAATAAGTTAGTTTATGATTTACTATTTACCATTGCGCGCAATACATAACTTTAAGTTGTATAATATTTATATATTTGTTTAAAAATTTTATGATTGATAATAATGCTAACTTTGGATTCACGTTGCAAAATGTAATTTGCAATTTATATGGTCTTGTTCCAGAAACAGCTGAGGCAAGAAAACAATTTAGTGCTGCAACCGACCCACTCTATGTAAAGACAGCAAAAAAGATTGCTGGAGGAATATTTGCACAGCTTTGTTCTTTTCCAATAAGGTGTACGACCTTCTCTAAAAGCATTGATGGCGACGATATTCCTTATAACTTTGTGTTAGCAGATAACTCAACATTATCGATTCGAACCAATAAAAAAGGTTATAAAGTTGCTCCTAGAAGAGTTGGGCAAGCGGGTTTTGAAAAATTAAATAGATATTTTAGTTCAATATATGGAAAAGAAATCAAAGACCAAGAAGATATCAAAAGTTTAATATATGAAAAAATAGAAGAAGTATTACCAATATTTTTCGAAAACCTTTTTGATGCAGATTATATTCTGTGGATATATTTTGAGAAAAAACAAATTAAATCTCATCTTATTAAAGGAGACGCTGGTGTAAATATTGATTACGTAAAAAATAAGTTTTCTTTTACTAAGACCTTATATGAGTGGAATGAATCAACTACATTAAAATATGAAGGAATTTCAATAGCAGAAATACAAGTTCATAAAAACAGAACATTTAAGTTCAGATTTTTAATGAACAATGTTTTAAAATTATTAATTCAAAAGGATAAGAACAACGAAACTTTTGGAATAACTGCCGAAAAAGTTATTTGTGATAAGTTCCATCTAGATTATCCGAAAAGTTTTTTGAAGAGGTATTCTCCAGATTTGCAAAAAGAAATAGACCCAATTATCAGGAAAGCATTTATGGAGTTGCCTAGAGCGGTTAAACATACAGGCAGCGATAAAGGTGAAAGAGGTGGAGACAGCAAGTGCTCTTATGACTTTATGTTAGAACACAATCAAACATTATCTTTAAAAACCAATACTGGAAAAATGGTTTGTCCTCCTGAGGTGGGACAACCTGGAGCTGACACATGTTATTTATATTTTGGAAAATTTGTTAGTGAAAACTATATCGATAATGTAAATTTCAAACAAATGGTTTTTACAAACATTGATTCAATACTACCAATATATTTGAACCATTTATTTGATTCAGACTACTTATTGTGGGTTTTTAAGAAGAATGGAAAATACGATTTTAAGGTATTGAACAAAAATTACGCTTCTGATTTTAAATGGATTAAGCAGAATTTCTCATTTACAAAAACCAAAATTGAAGAATGGAACGAATCTAATACATTGAAATATAATGGGGTGTCTATTGGTGAATTCCAAGTCCATAAAAATAGAGATTGTTATAAGTTTAGGTTTAATTTAGAAAACCTAATTAAGGTTGTGGGGGTTTGTGCATATGAAGAGTAGAATGTTTGTTGTTAATGAAAAAACTCTTGAAGAATCTAAAAGAGACCAAATTGCAAAAGTGAAGGTTCCTATTAAAGAAGAAAACGAGAACGGAAGAATTAAAAGGTCTATCACTAAGTATTTTGTTTCTTCAACAAATTCAATTATGGCAGATATGCTACAAATGGAACTGGGAGATTACATATTCTTTTGGTGTGAAAAATCAAATCAATCACAAAAAAGTACAATACATGGTGTATATAGAGTAATATCCAAACCGTTTTATCATTTTGATGATAAGAACGATACTATGCCTTTTAAAATAAAAATAGAAGAAGCGTATCATTTTGAAAAACCTATTACTGAATATGATGTTTTGAACTCCCCTTTTGTTAAAACGTCTTTATGGAATATTATGGGGAAAAAGATTAGTGGTAAATCAAGAGGAAGCATACAAATCACAAACGAAGAAGCTACTGTTCTCTTATCTCTTTTAATTAATAAAAATCCTCATTATAAATTCAACCCAACAAATGTCGATAATTATTTTAAACTGCCTTGTCACTTGCCTGGAATTCCTGGTATTGTGGAACCTTTGAAAATTGATTTGTCGCGATGTGGTGAAAAATTGGAGAAGCCCACTTTAGAAACCCTAAATGAATATAATATGTATAATTACGTTCATCTGACAAAAAAACGAAAATTGCATAATGAGAAGACACTAGAAGGTCTATTTAATCAAAAAATTGTTGAAAAAAACGCCAAATTCTTTGAAAAATTTGATTTTGATATCAACGAGATTATTTGGTTTGGCAATTATCTTCCATATAGTTTGGATGCGACTGAAATGGATTATTTGATTATTCTTTCTCGGGATGGTTTTAATCCTTCTAGCGCTTGTGTGATTGAGTTTAAAAAAGAAGGCATTAACGAGATTGAAAAAGACACGCATTTTTATCGTTCAATTATTTATTCCAAATGGGTGAATGAAAACTTATTTAATGGAGCAAAAATAACTAGACCAATTATAGTGTGCGAGAAGTGTCCATGTTTCGATAGACCAGAAAATGATAAGGAATTAAAAATTGTTAATTATTATAAAAAATTAGAAACAGAGTTCAGTTCATACAATGTGCTGCCTGTAGAGATTTATACAATCGATTTTCAAACTGAAGCTCCTTCTTTTGAGAAGAAAAAATAAGTTTTCTTTACACTAAAACCTCTGACATGTATAATGGACATATAAAAAACATGTATAGTGGACAAATTGGAGGCTTTATTATGAACATCATTACTATTGCAGAGGCTGCTGAACTTGCTGGTAAATCTCAAAAAACTATTAGACGAGCGGTTGCAGCAGGAAAACTGAAAAGTACAAAAATACAAAACAAAACAAGAATTAATAAGAGCGATTTTGATGAATGGTTTGCTAATGGCTGTTGCGGAACAGAAGAGCAAGATAACTCTGTTTCTAAAAATGATGAAATAAATTGGCTTGATATTTCAGATCTTTGGCATCTAGATGGATGGAAAAACAAAAAAGATCGTACCGAATATAATTTCATTGATTTATTTAGTGGTGCTGGTGGTCTTTCTTGTGGTTTGGTTATGGCCGGTCTAAATCCTGTCGCTTCTGTTGAAATAATGCCTCAAGCCGTAGCTACGTATGAAAGAAATTTTATCAATAACAAAGGCTTTAAAGAAAAAGTTGAAACAAGAGATATTAGAGAGCAATCTGTCAAAGAAAAGCTGTATGAATCGGTCAATGGTAAAAAAGTAGATGTTATTGTTGGCGGATTCCCTTGCCAAGGTTTTTCTATGTCTGGATATAGAGTTGTTGATGATCCACGAAACAGTCTATATAAAGAAATGAAAGAAATAGTGGAACATATAAAACCAGATTTTGTCGTTATGGAAAACGTTGAAGGACTTCGTTCTATGTTAAATGGAAAAGTGGAAGAAAAAATTATTAACGACTATAAAGAAATAGGATATGACATTAATATTGCTGTTTTGAATAGCGCTGATTATTTCACACCACAAACTAGACATAGAGTCATTTTTATAGGAAATAGAATAGGTGCTACAAATTATCACCCAAAACCTTTATTAAAGGAAAGCGAATACAAGACAGTCGGAGACGCAATTGGCAAATACATCAATATGCCTGAGAATAAAGAAATAAATCATACATTCACAAACACTTCACCAGAAATGAAAAAGCGCTTACAAGCAATACCAGTGGGGAAAAGTCTATATGGTAATTACAGCGACGCTTGGAAGAAAGTAGATTGGAATAAACCGTCATGCACAGTTAAAGAAAACCACGGGGGAGTAAATATACATCCGATTTTAAGTAGACCTATGACGCCAAGAGAATTGGCTGCTCTTCAATCATTTCCAGATGATTTTATATTTGAAGGAAGTAAAAAATGGCAGTTAGTTCAAATTGGCAACGCAGTACCATGCTTGCTTGGCAAGGCAATCGGACTTTCTTTAAGAAAAATGATGGATGCGGCCAAGAATAGATAATTTAAAACAATAATATTGGGGATTTACAATGGCTTTTTCTGATACTCAAATACACAGAATTGAATTGCTTCTTGCTTTAGACTATTTACTTAAATTCACTGATGAGAATCATCCAGCCACTCAAATTGATATTTGTGAGTATGCAAGAGAATTTGGCTTGAAATACGACAAAAATGCTACCGAGGGGAATGATGTTAGAAGACAAAGAATTGGTGATTGTCTTAAATATCTCAAAACACTTACCAATAAATTTGGTGAAGTGTTTCCTTTTGTTTTAGAAAGAACAGAGTCTGGCAAATACTATATTGAACAAAAGAATTATTTAACTGACGAACAAATAGTGGAGATACTTGCCGCAGTTAAAAGTGATAAATACGCAAAAGAAAAAGATACCAACTATTTATTAGATCGATTGCTTGATGCTTTTACAAATGTATATAATCGCAATAAATTGATGTTAGAAGCAGACAAGATCGTAAGAGGAAAAAAGGTCAATGATACAACAAGCAAAAAATATCGATTAGTTTTAAAAGCTTATAAAGAAAAGAAAAGTATATTAATTGTTCAATCACACTTTGGCAGATTAACAGCAGATGATCTTACTGATATGTTTCATGAAGCAGGAGGCAACAAAAGAATATTTATAGGCACATCAGAACATAAGGTGTTTTGTCGAGTTTATAAAATTCAAGATTTTAATAACAAGCCATATGCTATTTTGATACCTATAAATAGACCCGGTATTATTTTTGATGCTGTGGAAAATCTATCTATTCCCACAAACCTTCCTCTACGCGAGCTTATGATGGAAGATGAAACTGACGATAATAGATTGAACGAACTATTTGAAATGAACAATGCTCGCCTTTCTCAATACTATGGTTCGCTAGATAATTATATTGGCCAGCAAATAGTTCCTGAAAAAGGATTCTCATTTAAAACATCTTTCTATTTTGAATATAGATATTTAGATAGAGTTAGAAACTCTTATGAAGAATTCTTTTCTCAGACTATGCCTGTTATTAAATGTAATTCTTTTAATGTTAAAGAGGATAAACTAAATACTGATTTTGCACTTGAGCAGCCACATAAAAATGATGAATTCGCAATTAAATGCAATCAAGTTGAAGATGAGAATCCGAAATATGGAGTTGTGAATGTCACTATAAACAAAAATGCTTTTATTAGTTGGTTATATAATAATCCGAATATTGCGGATGTGATAGAAGTGGTAGCGCCTAAGTCTATTAATGAAAATTTAGCTCATTACTTTTTGGGAATGTTAATGAAATATAGCGATTACATCAGTGAAGAAATGGTCAATAAAGCTATAATGGCCACAAAGAGTTTTAAAAGAAATAAATAAATGTCCTTATATCAGTACATAAATTGGCAGCTGACTCAAAAGCTGCCTTTTTTGTGTCATTAATAATAGTGCTTGATGGCGAAAAGCTGTTAAGAATTGAAGGAGGATTGCTATGAATCAAAGAAAGAAATGGGCGACAAAAGAAGCCGCAAAAGAATATGTCGCAAAAGCATTGAAGGAAGGAAAAACAGGCCTTACTTTCTGCGCCGCATGCGATTTCCTTGGTTGGGTGCCAACCGAGGTGATTGAGCGCCACAAAGAAAACACAAAAAAAGCACCGCTAATTCTTTTGAAAAAGGAGATAAAAGAATGAATTATTTAAGAAGCAAAGAACCAATTATTAATTCAAATCAAAATGCCAACAACAAAGAGATTGAATCATTATCATTAACTGAAACATTATGCATTTGCTCCTGTGGTGCGTTTGAAAACTGTACATCATTAAAGAATGTTTACTTTGGTTTAGACATTTCCAGAATAGGTAATAGAACGTTTGCAAATTGTAAAAACTTAACTGATGTTTGGTTTGCTATCACGGACGAAAACAAGATTGTTGAAATTGCTGAAGACACTTTCTATGGATGCTCTAAACAAATTACATTTCATATCTTCATTTCTGCAATAAAAAACAAGTACTTAAACGAGTACGCAAAACGACACAATTTTAAAGTCGTAGGAATGATTTAAAAGAATGCAAAAATCTTAACAGTAGTTAACTTTTGTCAAGACTTGAAATAATAAAAAAATACCCGCTTATAATAGTAGTGTCATAAGGAGAACGGTTAGGGACAAGCCCAGTGATCCGTCAGCAACTTACTTGTTTGAAGCAAAGTGCTAAAACTTGTACGATGACTTGTTTTATTTTGGCTAATTCTATTGAATAGTAGTCAAACATAAATGTACGTATATCTGTACAAAACAAACAATTTCAATTTGCTGCCTTTTGTGACAATTAAAATGAGTTCAGCGAGGTGAGAAAATGAATTGTTTGAAATTTGAAGAAATTGATAAGTATTTAGAAGAAGCTAATACTTTAAGTGATGAGCAAAAGCGAAGTGAAGCTAGAAAAAATTATTATTTGTGCACACATATTAAACGAGGTTATAACGCTGTAAGAAGCCATATTTATCTTGAATTTGCAGATGTATTAGTAAAAATGTATGATGCTCCATCTGTTGATTTAACAAAGCTAAAAAGCGCAATTTTGAATGCCATAAAATGGTGTGAAACATACTTCAATATTAGTCTTATTTACACGAGTCTTAATAAAGAAGATAAAACAATTAATATTGATTGCAAAGCAAACGAAGCAATGATTTCTTTTGCGAGAACATGTTATCTTCGTTTCAATTCTCTAGTGATTTTTTGTTCTGAAGTAAGAGAACTTTCAAAGTATCTTTTGAAGAAAGTATTTAATGAAACTTTGAAAGTATCAAGCTCAATTTGTGTATATGGTGATGAAAATCCATTTGATACTGAAGATGATGTAAAAGAATACGAAAAAGAAAATGTTATTTTAACAACGCCAAATATAAAAGAAATTCTTGATGAAGCATTATCTGTTTTTGAAGGCAGTTTGCGTGTTTCAGATTCAGGAATGATTTAATTCAAAAGAGGAGGAAAAAACAATATGGAAGTAATTATTAAAAAAATGAACGAAGAAGAAATGTTCGAGGATGATAGCCAATACGATGATTGCGATGTCGGAGAATATCGTATTGGAAGCAAAGAAAAATTTCCAACCAAAAAAGGAGTGCAATCATATCAATTTATTAATGCCTTAAAACTTGATGAAGGTGAAAGACCATTAAATCGAGTGGTGGGCCACGAGAATCAGAAGAAAGAATTGCTATCTGTAATTGAATGGTTTAAAAACTCTAAAAAATTAAAGGAAAAAGGCGTCTCCATCCCTAAAGGCGTTATTCTCTTTGGTGAACCGGGAAATGGTAAATCGTTATTTATTAAAGAAATCATCAGATGTGTGGAAGCACCTGTATTTGTTTTCCAGGGTGAACAATTAAATGTTGTGGAAGGCATTTATGAAACATTTAAGAAAGCAAGAGAAACAGGACACGCAATTATTGTCTTTGATGAATTAGACTTACTTATTAATAAAGAAAGAAGAGTCGTGCGTGCATTACAAGAAAACCTTGATGGTGTTGAATCCAATGACGATATCTTGGTGTTGGCCGCAACAAACTTTATTAGAGACATTCCTGATGCATTACTCCGTAACGGTAGACTTGAAAAACTCATTAAGATTCCATATCCAACCGGCGAAGAAGCGGTAGAACTCCTTAAAAAACATTTCAAAGAATTTAACATTCAACTCCCCAACGATTTTGACGAAGAAGAAATGGCTTTATCACTTACCGGCATTAGTTGCGCTGCAGTGAAAGCGGTGGTAAATGACCTCGTTCTTCGAAACGGTTTTGAAAACATCACTTCTAAAATGATTGATAACTCTATTTACAACATCACAGATAGAGTGAAGGATACCCCTCAAGAAGACAACATGGAAGTTGCTATTCACGAAGCAGGGCACGCTGTTGTGGCTAAAAGCTTTCCAGAACACTTCATTATTAATAGATTAAATATTTCTGGCGCAAGTGGAGAGTTTCACGCTAAAGAAGTAGAAAAAGGTTTCTGGCCATATGACAAAGTCATTGCTGATATTAAAATCTCAATGGCGGGAGTCCTAACTCAAAAAATCATTTACAAAAGAGGTTCTAGGGGCTGCGAAGTAGATTTACAACACGCAAGAAATATTGCCTACAACTTAATAAATATGTGTGGTTATTCATCTTGTTGGGAAACGCTTCCTGCCATTAGAAATGGCGCAAGAATAGAGACTCGCATTAAAAGAAGAAGAATGGAAAGAAAAATCGAAAAACTTCTTAAAAAGTGTGAAAGAGACACAATTAAAATCATCAAGAAACACAAAGAAGAAATCAAATCTTTAGGAAAACTTCTCTTTGAGAAAAAACACCTTAAATCAGCAGAAATCCTATCCGTTATCGGGTAGGATCTTCTGAAAGGAGGATACATGAAAAAGAAACAAAAGAAACTTATTTTATCTAATGACCCAGAAATTAGAACAAGACAAATTATTGAATATACAGCAAAGTTTTGCGAAGAGCACAAAGAGTTTATGGAAAACTTAGCGGAAGGTCCTAAATCAGGAGGTAAAGAATGACATTTACCGTAAAAGAAGTTATTGAAAAACTGAAAGATAAAAAAGAACTTACCGTTTCTTTAATACAAAGAGAAATGCCAACTGGTTTCATTCAAGCTGGCAAGCTATATAAAGAACTTCAAGATAAACAATATATAAAGAAAAACAACAACGATAAATACACATTTAATAAAGAAAGAATTGAAGATGAAATGGGAATTGTTTTTAAACCATCTTTAAAAATTATCTTTCTTGATATTGATGGTGTATTAAATTGTTCAACCACAAAAGACAAATGCTTATTCTATACTGGCGTCGAAGATAAAAAGATTGGGTATCTAAAACAGATCGTTGACGCTACTAAAGCAAAAATCGTTTTGGTTTCTACGTGGAGATATACTTGGTATAAAGAACCAAATCTCAAATCTCAACAAGATGAATTAGCGACGTATCTTGACGATAGATTAGCAAAACAAGATTTATCTATTTTTGATAAAATTGATGATGAAGCAATCAATAGAGGAGAAGGAATACTCGATTATATATCTAAATTAAAACAGCAAGACATCGACGTAGATGATTTTGCAATTTTAGATGATGAGTTTTCTGACTATATGAGCGCGAGATTACTACGTTATTTAGTTCAAACCAGTTACAAAGCTGGTGGATTAAAACAAAAACATATTAGCAAAGCCATTGATATTCTTTATAGAAACTAAGGAGACAATATGCTAGGTGCGATTATTGGTGATATGGTTGGATCTATTTATGAGTTCCATCCTATTAAAACAAAAGACTTCAATATGTTTGATAACAGGATGAGAATGACTGATGATTCTCTTCTTACTATTGAAGTGGCAAAAGTCCTAATGAATAATTACCCAATTAACTATTCAGTAGAAGGATTAGAAAAGATTAAAAAAGAACTTGTCATAGCTTTCCATTGCATAGTTATTAAAAATCCAGGAGCTGGATGGGGTGGAAGATTTTATGATTGGGTCAGAGAAGGTAATTTTGAACCATATAATTCTTTCGGTAATGGTAGTGCGATGAGAATCTCTCCAGTTGGATGGGTTGCTAATAGTGAAGAAGAAGTAAAAGCGTTATCGAAAGCTGTTACTGAAATCACTCATAATCATCCGGAAGGAATTAAAGGCGCTGAAGCAGTTGCTATGTGTATTTATTTAGCGCTTCACGGTTCTACTATTGAACAAATCAAAGAAAGAATGATTAAGGATTATTATCCAGAAATTGCTAATTTAGATTTTACTGATTTAGTTAAGAACTACCAGTTCTCTGAAATCTGTCAGAAATCAGTTCCTCAAGCAATCTATTGCTTCTTAATTTCTAATAGCTTAGAAGACACAATCAGAAACTGTGTTGCTATTGGAGGGGACTGTGATACTACTGGCGCGATGGCGGGTGCTATCGCAGAAGCTTACTATCAAAAAGATAAGTTATCCGAATTTGAAGATAAATTTTTATATTGGATGATGGATCAGGAAGTGGAACAAGTAATAAAAAACTTACATCAAACAATTGGTAGCAAAAAGTTCATTAAATAATAGGAGATAATTATGAAACAGTTTGATATTAATGACGTTATGAAAGAATTGGCTATGACAAATCCGAACGGTTTTATTAATGAATGCCATTTTCAAGTTGAATTCGGTTATGCGCTTAAAAGAGCATTTCCAAGATTTGATATTCATTATGAGTGGAGTCAAAACAATAAGAGAGTGGATGTTTTTGCTCAAGATAAAAAAGAAAAAATTGGTTTTGAATTTAAATACTATACCACTAAGGAAGAAATAGTTTTGAATCATGGACTAAAAGTAGTTTTGAAAAATCAAAATAATGCCGACCTTCATCGCATTGGTTTTTGGAAAGATGTTAAGAAACTTGAAGAACTTATTGCTGGAGGCAAAATTGATAAAGGCTATTGTTTGTTTTTAACTAATGATGCAAAAGTATTTTTACCAGTTCCAAAAGGTAATGCTGATGTTGACTATGATTTATCAGATGGTTTAAGACCAATGAAAAATAAATTAGAGCATCTAACAAGAGATGGCTCCAAAAACTATTCGGTTGATTTGTCCAAAATTGATTACGAAATCAAAAACGAACCTTATTGCCCAACTAATAGTAGTTTTAGAATTGTTGCTTTACCAATTGATTAAAGGAGGGTTATATGGATAGTTCTAATATTTATAGATTTAATGGAACTGACCCATTTGATAATTGGACAATTAAGTATGGATATTTATTAGGTTATTATCCTCGCAATTCAATGGTTCATCAATTATCACAACTCCATAGTGTATTTATCAGGAATAAATCAATTTATATTCCAAACACTGTTAAAGTAATTTACGGAAGTTGTTTTAGAAAACTAGAAAAATACGAATATATTCATATTCCAGAAACAGTTTTGCATATCAGTGATTTAGCATTTAGAAAATGCACCGCAACTCTTGCTGTGATTAAGGGTTCCTTTGCGGAAAAATATGCTAAAAAGAAAAAACTCAAATACGTAGTTACAGAGATGAAAAAATAATCAAAATAGTGTATAATAAATTTATCCATAAAGAGTGTGGTTAGGGACAAGCCCAGAGATCCACCGACAACCCAAGTAATGTTGGGTGCCAAAGCTTGAACGATGGGAACAAAAACAAAATATAAATTATTGCTCCTGTCGTAACGATGGGAGTTTTTAATTCCTCTTTATGGATACAAAAAGAGAGGAATTGCTAATGAAGACAGAAAAACGACCAATTATTTTGGAAGAAAGAACAAGAGAATGGCTGCAAAAATTCACTTATTGTGGTGTACCTATTTCATGGGCTAATAGGTTTTTTAGAGATAAATTAAAAACCATGAGAAAAGAGCATCCTGAATTCGATTCGTTTTTAAAAGAAATTGGGGAGTTATTAACTAAAGAGAATAATGATTCGTACACCAATATTATTAGATTAATAAATGACGATGCTGATACAAATTGGATTAGCACCAGCGATTCTATACTTGATGCCTTAATCAAATTATTTAATTATTGTTTATCACCTAAACAAGCTGTGGATTATATCAAAAAATGTTATGAATTCATTTTAATGGTGATAAATGAAGAATATGGAATATCCATCAAACCAGAGTTTTCCATTTGCAAAGACCGTTTGGATGGTCGATATAGAGAAGCGGTTGAATTTGAATGGACACTTAAATATAGAATTTCAGAGCGTTCTTATAATTATTGGTTTAGGTTTAAGACTGCTTTAAAAGTAGTGGATGATCTTAAAAATGATATTTCTGTTCATTGTTTTGGGTGTGAAATAGTGTCTAAACAAGAACTTCCAAACGATGCGTTTATGTTATTTATTTATGAACAAAACAAATCCTTTTTAAGAAACCTATTTAATAAAGGTGTAGAAGAACTTATCAAAAGAAGATTAGTTAAAAAAGTTAATACAAGTGATTTTTATGGTTGGACTATTAATGAATACAAAATGGTTAAAGGTTTAGATAATAAATAATTTAAGACCATCATTTGTTGTTTCTAATCACCAAACACCAATTTAGTTCACATATGTGTACATTTTTATGTTTGCCACAAAACGAGAGAAAGAACAAAGATAATATGATTTTGTCAAACAACCATTTTACATGTTGAAGAAAGGATTAATTATGACAAAAGAAGATTTATTTCAAAAACAAAAAGCTGAATCTGAAGCTTATATCGTTGGGCAATATAGAAAATACGCCTGCATTGATAAAAACAAAATAATAAAAGTAATTGATGAATGGGCATTAAACAAGGTTAGTGCGGAAAACAATTACGATGTTCATGAATTAAAAGAACTTCTCTTAACTAATAAATACTAATTAAATAAAAGGATAAGAATTATGAGCAATAAAAACGGAACAAAACCAATTGGCGATTCATGCTTAGTAACGCCAATAGGTTGGGATTGGAATAGATATATTGGATCTTGGCTTCTCGATTATTTGGCAAAGAACAATTCTAAAGTAATGGTGGCTCTAAATGATGATGGTAGTTTTGTAACGTGTCATGATGAATTTGGACATACCGTTACAATTATTTTTAATCCAGAAAAGAAGTATTATCAGAAGATAAGCGAACGTGCTTTTAAAGAAATAACATTCTGGGAGTTAATAAAAGGTTCTGTCTCAATAAGACTCGCTGGGAGTGATGTTTTTATTCATAAAGATGCAATTATTGATATGTATAGAAAGTATTTTAAAAAATATGTTATTTAATAAAACACCACATATTTAAAAGTATCTTCCTGCTATCTCTTTTAACCATATGTTAAAATATCTTTGCGGGAGGTATTACATATGAAAAGAATCGTTGTGTTCGATGCCAAAAAATATGACCAAAAGTCGTTTGAACCATATAAAGATAAATATGAGTTTATATATTTCAAAGATAGATTATCTAGTTCTACTGCAATACTTGCAAAAGATGCTGATGCAGTAATGTGTTTTGTTAATGATGAACTTAATGATGAAGTATTAACAATGTTGAGTAGTTATAACAT
>JAEEGL016899429.1_pt1 | contig 13518 bp, 11 predicted proteins | sample 9134231 | NCBI WGS metagenome assembly JAEEGL01 (sample SAMN16246548, study PRJNA631951) | gut metagenome | biome: gut microbiome; feature: rumen; material: fiber-attached | host: Bos | place: Iran: Karaj | collected 2018-10
CGTTAGCGAAGTTGGTTATCGTGCCTCCCTGTCACGGAGGAGATCACGGGTTCGAGTCCCGTACGCACCGCCATCTGAAGAATAAAGTCACTGAAAAGTGGCTTTTTTCTTATGTTTTTTTTGCATTTTAGTTATATTTGCTTATGATCTCGTATTAAAAGAAAATATCCGTTTCCGGATATCCTCATTCCAATACCCTGACTCTGATGATGTTTTCTACTTCGTTGAGCGCCTTCTTATCGACATCTGAATTGGTATCGATCATTGTATATGCGACATCCCCCCTTGCCTTGTTGACCAGGTTTTCAATATTGATCCCGCTGTTTCCGATGATACTGGTGAGTCTTGCCAGCATGTTCGGAACATTCTTATGGATGATACATATCCTGTGGGAAGTCGTTCTGGCTTCGGATACTGCAGGCAGATTGACGGAATTGCTTACGTTTCCGTTTTCAAGATAATCTTTCAGTTCCTTGACCGCCATCAGCGCACAGTTTTCTTCCGATTCCGGTGTGGAAGCTCCCAGATGCGGGAAACAGACCGTGTTTTTCGCATGCAGCAGATCGTACGATCCGAAATCCGTCACATATCTGGCAACCTTCCCTTCATTGAGCGCTGAAATCAGATCGGCTTCATTTACGAGCTCGCCCCTTGCGAGATGGATGATCCGGACGTTGTCTTTCATTTGCCTGAATGCATTTTTATTCAGAAGCCCTTTCGTCTCTTCGGTCGCCGGAAGATGCAGAGTGATGTAATCGCATTCCGAAAGAAGTTCATGGAGGTTGGTGACGTGTCTGACCCACTTGCTCAACGACCAGGCAGAATTGATCGAAATATACGGATCATAGCCGTAGACATCCATTCCCAGATTCACCGCATCGTTGGCAACCAGAACGCCGATCGCTCCCAGACCGATCACGCCGAGTTTCTTTCCGGCGATCTCCGGGCCGATAAAGGAACTCTTCCCTTTTTCAACCGTTTTGGGATAGTCGTCTTCTTCTCTGATCGTCTCAACCCATTCCATCGCGCTCTTAATGTCTCTGCTGGAAAGGAAAAGCGAACATAAGGCAAGTTCCTTTACCGCATTGGCGTTGGCACCGGGCGTATTGAAGACGGCAATGCCCTTCTCAGTGCATTTTTCAATCGGGATATTGTTGACGCCGGCTCCCGCTCTGGCGATCGCCAGCAGCGTATCTGGAAACTGATAATCGTGAAGCGAAGCGCTCCTGACCAGGATGCCGTCTTCTTCCGTCATATTTTCACAGTATTCATAGGAATCATCGAAGAGCTCAAGTCCGCTCTCAGCGATCCTGTTTGCAAGTCTGATTTTCATCTTTTCTTCTCCGTGGCAAAATCATCCATGAGCGCGATCAGCTTCTCAACGCCTTCTATCGGCATCGCGTTGTAGATCGAAGCTCTGATACCGCCCACCAGCCTGTGTCCTTTCAGGTTGCACAGACCGCATTCGGCTGCCCTCAAGGCAAATTCCGTATCCAGATCCTTATCCGGTGTCGTGAATGTCACGTTCATCAGCGAACGGCTGTCCTGTTCTGCATGCGGCTGATAGAAAGACTGCGCATCCAGATAGTCATACAGCATGGCTGCCTTTCTGATATTCCTTTTTTCGATCTCAAGGATCCCGCCGATCTCTTCAATCCATTTGAGAACTTTTCCCAATACGTAGATCGGATATGTCGGAGGCGTATTCAGCATCGAATCATTCTTCTGTGTCAGATCGTATGCCAGGATCTGCGGAGTCTTATGATCAGGCTCACCGATCATATCCTTCCTTACGATAACCACGGCGATACCTGCAATGCCGATATTTTTCTGTGCACCCGCATAGATCAGGGAAAAATCGGAGACATTGAACTTCCTGGACAGGATGTCGGAGCTCATATCGGCCACCAGAGGGATCCCGTTCGTATCGGGAAAGGCCTTCCATTGCGTCCCGTAGATCGTATTGTTGGAACAAAGATGAATATAATCCGCATCTGTGGAAAGATCCAGCTCCTTCTGTGAAGGGATCTTTGAATAATCATTATCCTTTCCATCATAGGCAATATGGATTTCTCCGTATTTTTCCGCCTCTTTTTCAGCCTTTTTAGAGAAATTGCCCGTGATGATGTAATCCGCTTTTTTCTTCAGCAGATTCATCGGAACAGCCGCAAACTGCCCCGTGGCACCGCCGTGCATGAAAAAGATCTCATAGTCTTCAGGAATCTCCATGATTCTTCTAAGCCTCGATTTGGCATCTTCAAAAATCTCAAGATATCCTTTGGAACGGTGCGACATCTCCATGACCGCCATTCCCGAACCGTGATAGTTGTAAAATTCCTCATGCAGCTCATCCAGCACTTCATCCGCCAGCATCGAAGGACCTGCCGCAAAATTATAGATCCTGTCTTTCATCATTTTTACCTCTTTTTTCAGAGTTTATTCTTTGATCATTGTCCCGACGTTTTCGCTTCGTTTTTTACGTGAGCGAATTTTCATCGTGAATTGTATCGTTTAAATATGATACATGAATTCTCTGATCAGTCTGCCCGTCAGCTCGCTGCCGATGAGTTTCTTCATGTTGTCGACGGCTGGTCCGCCTTCCGCGATCAGACGATCGACAAAGACAGCCGTCTTTTTCTTCTTTTCCTGAGCATCGCACTCCGGTGCCTGATCAAGCAGATCGAGATACATATCCAGGCACTCCTTCAGCATGGCATCAGCTCTGGCTCCAATCTTCTTGCCTTTCTTGGATATGCTGGATGGCAGCTTGTATACATCATACCAGCGTGGTTCCGTTCGATAATCCGGGAGATCATCATATTTCTTTGAAATTTCTTCAAAAGAAGAAAGATCCGCTTCATTGATGGATGATCTGTACATCTCGAATATGCCCGTGTAATTGCCCATGGCATTGATGACATCAAAATTGCATATAGAAAGGTCCTTTTCAAGAGGCGTGATGACGACCGTTTGCATCTTCATCAGGCCAAACATGCCTTTCATATTCATAAAGAAGAGATTGCCGACATTTTCGATCTCATAAGCCTCGTTGTCAAAGCTGAACATTCCTTTGTGAATGCTTTTGAGTTCTCCCATATCTCTTCTGTTCAGCGTGTACTTCTCATTCAGTTTCCTGATAATCGCATCTTTCATGATAAGCCTCCATATACAGTTCCATTATATCTTCAATCGCGATGCCTAATAACCATAGTTTTTATTTCGATGAGAACATCGCAAACAGTTCAATTAAAAAACTGAGACGTTGAAAAACACCCGATTCAATTCTGGCTCAGGCATGCAAATTCAGCTTAAGTTCACTTTTTCTTCAGATTTCTTCGGATATAATGCCCATATGAAACTAAAAAGCAACGTCATTATAAGCCTGGTCCTGATGATCCTGCTTGGTTCGTTTGCCTATCTGGCATCACACAGAGAAACAGATACGAGCGAACCCTGTGAGTTAAACATGACCTACGAGATATATCTGGCACAGGGGGAATCCTATTATGTTGCAGAGGATACTCTGAAAAGCGAAAACCCTGAGATCGCCGACGTGGAAGGTTCATATATCAAAGGCACAGGAAGCGGAACCGCAAAGGTCAGTGCGGACTGCGATACATATACAGTCAATGTCTCCGAACTCTATACGGTCCCACTCGTCGATTTGGACAAGGCATATCTTCCTGAAGGTGCATACAGCGAGGACGATAACCGCTATCTGGATACTGTTTTGGCCTATCTGATCGATAAAGCGGGCTATCAGACCAGAGCTGCAGCGGTAGAAGCGGTCAGATTCCTGACGCTGCGTTTCCGATACAAACTGAACTACTTCTCCGAAAACGGAAGGATGAGCTCGGATAATTATGAGGTCGACGGAGAAGGACGCTACTATCATAAAGGACTTTATCTCAGTACATACAAGGAAAGCGAGATCTCCGGTGACAGCGGAACCTCAAAGCCATGGGGCTACAGCATCTACGAACAGGAAACCGGCGAGCTCTCTCAGAACGGTCTGGACTGTTCGGGCTTTATCAGCTGGGCTTTGTACAACGCCGGTTTTGACTGCGGAGATATCGGCGCCGGCCCCAGTGACGATGTATACGATCTGACCGATCTGGGCGAAATGGTCTATCTTTCCGATCTGGATCTTTCAAAGGTCAGGTGCGGAGACCTGGTCGGACTGGACGGTCATATCGGAATGATCATTGGTATGAATGAAAACAGGATCTGTGTCGGTGAAGCCTACTGGGTCAAAGACCTTCAGGTCAGAACCTACGATTATGAAGAATTTCTGAATGAATCGGAATGGTCCTATGTGATCCTGATGGACAGCTATTACCTTCAGGACGGAAACTATACATCCTTCTGGGAATAAAAAAGACAGATGATCACACCTGTCTTTTTTATGATTAATTGTTTCAATGAAATGACTGCTTAGATTCTGGCAACACCCGTCCTGCGGGCGGCTTCGGCGACGGCTTTTGCCACCGTCTTGCCGACTCTTGGATCAAAAGCCATGGGCAGAATGTAGTTTTCGTTCAGTTCTTCATCAGAGACCAGGGAAGATATGGCTTCTGCAGCCGCCATCTTCATTTCTTCATTGATATCGCTGGCTCTGACATCAAACGTTCCCCTGAACACGCCCGGGAAAGCCAGAACGTTGTTGACCTGGTTGGGATAGTCGCTCCTTCCGGTTGCGACGACTCTCGCACCGCCGGCCTTGGCTTCTTCCGGCATGATTTCCGGCGTCGGATTAGCACAGGCGAAGACGATTGCGTCTTTATTCATCGTAGAGACCATCTGTGCATTCAAGGTATTCGGCGCAGAGACGCCGATAAAGACGTCGGCACCCCGAATGACGTCCGCAAGGCTTCCTGCATTTTTGTTTCTGTTGGTCACCAGGGCCATCTCTTCCTTGATCCAGTTGAGACCTTCCCTGCCCTCGTAAATGGCGCCCTTGCGGTCGGTCATCGTGATGTCTTTAAATCCGGCAGACAGCAGCAGCTTGACGATCGAAACGGCTGCAGCACCCGCTCCGGAGGTGACGATCTTCACATCTTCTTTCTTTTTTCCCACAACTTTCAGAGCGTTGGTCAAAGCGGCCAGCGTGATGATCGCGGTGCCGTGCTGGTCGTCGTGGAAAATCGGAATATCGCATTTTTCCTTCAGTTTTCTTTCGATCTCGAAACAGCGCGGTGATGCGATATCCTCAAGATTGATGCCACCGAAGGATCCGGAGATCAGATAGACCGTATTGACGATCTCGTCGACATCCTTCGATTTGATGCATAACGGGAACGCGTCGACATCACCGAACGATTTGAATAAGACACACTTCCCTTCCATGACCGGCATGCCTGCTTCCGGACCGATATCGCCCAGACCCAGGACCGCCGTTCCATCGGTGATGACGGCACAGAGGTTGTGTCTTCTGGTCAGGTCGTAGCTCCTGTTGACATTCTTCTGGATCTCCAGGCAGGGCTGTGCAACGCCCGGCGTATAGGCCAGTGACAGCGATTCTTTATTATCTACCGCTACAGTCGATATGACTTCGATCTTGCCCTTCCATTCTTCATGCAGGCGAAGCGATTCTTTCATGTAATCCATTAAAGTGCCTCCTCAAACGGGAATGTATAATTGAGATTCAGTTCGTTTCTCAGATTGACCAGTTCCTTCTGAACTGCGTCGTTGACCGGAACGCCCTTGTCTTTTCTTTCCAGTGAAACGAGATATTCCTTCTCTCCGGCGGTATAAATGCGGTCGTGGCCGGGTGCCTTCATGCTGGCACGAAGACTGCGGCAGATTTCTCCGGCTGTCTTGCGGAAGACGTCGATACCCATGAAGGCTTCCGGATCGACTACGAAAAAGAAATGGCCTAGATGATACATCTGCGGTTTCCCTTCAGGGCTGACGCCGCTTAAAGCTTTCATGAATTTGCCGCCCGATAACGCCGCCGACAGGATCTCGACTACCGTTGCATAGCCATATCCTTTATAGCCGGCCATCTCATCGTTCGGGCCGCCGCCCAAGGGCGCCAGTGCCGCTGTTCCCTTCACCAGCATCTTCAGTATTTCGGAAGAATCGGTCACAGTCTTTCCGTCATGCGTTACGACCATGCCTGCCGGCGTATCTTTGCCTGAACGCGCATAGAATTCGATCTTTCCTCTCTGAACGATCGAAGTTGCGCAGTCGACGCAGAAAGTGAATTCTTCATCGGTCGGCAGCGAGAAAGTCAGAGGATTTGTACCCAGCATGTTTTCAACGCCGAAAGTCGGCGCAATGGAGGGACGGGCGTTGGTGCCTGTCACTCCGATCAGACCCTGCTTAGCCGCCATATCGCTCCAGTATCCTGCAATGCCATAGTGCGTCGAATTGCGGATCGCACCGCCAGCCATGCCGTTCTCCTTCGCCTTGGCGATCAGCTTTTCCATCATCGCATGCGAAGCGACCATGCCCATGCCGTCATGTGCGTCCATGACGAGCGTTGTAGGCGTCTCTTTAATGATCTCTATATCCGTTACAGGCAGAAGGGTTCCGTTCTTGATCCTGTCAATATAAATCGGCTTAAAGCGATTGCATCCATGGCTTTCAATTCCCCGTCGATCCGCTTCAAGCAATACATCGGCACAGATTCTGGCATCGCCGTCAGGTACCCCGTAGGCTTTGAATACATCGATCATGAAATTGCCCATCAGTTCCCAGGGAACATATGGTCTGGTCTCCATTACACTACCTCCTGAATATGATTATTCATAATTCTTTCTACATTCATTTTAAACAAGAACGGGCATTAGAACAACGGATCTGATCAGATTCAATCGTCAATCTTTTGATTTTTTTTATGCATCATTAAAACATTGATCCGGACCGGAATCATAAACACGCTCGGTGTCCGCATGACAAAGCCTCAAGTGTTTTGTGCGCAGGATTCCTCATAGCTGCAGTCGTTAAATTTCGCAAAACCCTTCATCCGCCTGTTGACCGCCTGCATGATCCTTCTGGATCTTCTGATATCCTTTTCCAGCCATAGGTTGGCGATCGTCATGACGCCGTTTTCTTTTCTCGGCTCGATCCTGCCTACGAAACGCTCGCCATACAGAAGCGGCAGGACATAATAACCGTAGAGTCTCCTGTCCTGAGGCGTGTAGATCTCCCATGAGTATCTGAAATCAAAGATCTTTCTGATGAGTTCGCGGTCCCATAAGAGAGGATCCAGCGGTGCCAGAAACTCGCATCTGCTGCTTCTGCATTTCGGATCTTCTGCCTGATCCAAAATGCCGATATCTTCACTGAGAATATAGAATGGGAATTTTACGCCATCCACATGGATTTCGGTGGTTTCTCCTGACGAAAGCAGATCGGCGAAGATCGCATCTCTTTTTTCGGTCGTCAGTCCCCACAGTCCCAGATAGGCTGCCGAATTGCGGTTCCACAGCATCCCCACCGCACCGATCCTTCTTTTGATCCTCCATTTGAGATGATCGTATTCCTCCGGCAAGGGATCGGAAGACATGAAGAGTTCTTCCGGAACGTATTTCTCTGCCAGGTCGTAGTATTTCCTCGATCCTTCCTTGTGATGAATGATCAGATCGCCGGTTGTATAAAGCTGCTCCAGGACCGAACGGGCGGCTTTGGTCTTCTCGCCGGTCCAGTCACCGCTCCAATGAATGGAGGAATGCCAGCGGATCTCTCCGTCAAGGGGCAGCGTTGTCGAGTTGACATATCCATTTTCTCGAATATATTCCATCGCATAGTCCTCACATTCCGAAAGTCCCTCAAAACGTTTCCCGTTTTCTCTTGAAGCTGAACGGTATCTTTCAAAGTAAGGCCAGTCCTCCATCGGAATGATCGATATCTCCTTGTCCGGATAGTCAAACAGCATCCTGTCCCTGTAGAGAAGATCGTACAGCTGTTTCTTTTTGAAACCGCGTACTCTGGACTGCAGTGTCAGTTCGGCGTTCTTGCCCACCGCATCGACGGGATCATACTGAATGCATCCCGCCTGCCTTATGTAGTCATAAGCTCCCTGTTTTGATATGAAGCGGTAATCGCCGAAAAGGCCCTGTTTCATAAGCAGGAATCTTCTTGCGCGTTCTTTCGTGATATGTTTTGTCTCACCGGTCGCCATAGATAATCAGGTCCATATCTGAATTACTGTCATTATATCAAAACACGAAAATCATGAGTCAAAGCGCGTCGTCTCCTGAATACAAGAAATAATCGCAGCAGACAGCTGCGATTATTGCAATGATTGTTTTTTATTTCAGCGATCTTCGCCGACAGTGAGCCATGAAGGAATGCATTCAATATCCAAGGCCTGTTCCAACGTATATCCAAGCCTGATCAGTTCGCCTTCCTTATTTCTCTTCGCCATCATATAGTAGGACAGCGGCGCATATTCTTCTTCATTGACCGTTCTTGCCGGAATGGTCATACTGCAGGCACCGGTCACGGCCGCCAGGTTGGCAGGTGTAGAGGAACAGACCGTGACAATGCATGACAGACCGTTTTCATCGATGACGCCGTCAAGAAGACGATGTGCTTTTCCATCGACAGCCTCCCTTATTTCAACATATTTTTCATCCTGGAGGCTTCCGGAACACTCTTCGCTCTTGACCAGAAGGCTCTGCCCGTAACGAAGACATCTTTCCGCTTCCTCTTCATTCATCCTGACGATATCTTTCAGGTTTCTCGCAGAGCACTTCTTGTCTTTCAGATAATCGTTGATGCTGCTTTTGAATTCATAGAACAGGCAGCCGTATTCGTCGACCTGCGATTCTTCATATTCAAACTCATATATTTTTGCGCCATTATCCCTGATGATCTGTTTCAGCAGATTGAGATATGTTTCATCATGATCATACCCCTTCACCGTGAAGACGCCGATCTTTTTGTCATGAAGATCTTTTTTCAGTTCTTTCAGGTAATCGTTGATCTGTATATCTTTACTTAGCGGATCGGCTTCATCGATTCCCGCCATCGCCTGAAGGAGCGCAGCGCAGTCCTCAACGCTGTTGGCCATCGGTCCCGGCGTATCCTGGATGGCGCTCAGAGGCAGAATGCCGTTTCTAGAAATCAGGCCCGTTGTAGGCTTGATGGAGACGATGGCGTTGCTTATTGCAGGCGCCATCAGAGAACCGTCCGTCTCCGTTCCGACACTGATGTCGCAATACCTCGCAGCAACCGCAACGGCACTGCCGGTGGAAGAACCCAGCGGGTCAAAAGACGGATTGTAGGGATGGACGACCTGACCGCTGAGACTGGAATAGCCGCAGGGCATGCCGTCTTCAGACATCCAGTAGGCAAACTCACTGAGATTGCACTTGCCAAGGATCACGGCTCCTGCCTCCCTCAGCTTTTTCACCAGAAAACTGTCCTCTTCGGCAATCAGATCTCTCAATACATAAGACCCGGCAGTATTCGGCATGCCGGCGATCTCGATATTGTCCTTCAGCAGAACCGGAATCCCATACAGAAGCCCATTCGAGCTTTCTTTATCTTTATCATCATCCAGAGCTTTTGCCTGTTCATACCAGTCCGGACAGATGGCGGTCACTGCATTGAGCTTTTTCCCCTGTTTATCATTGGCCTCTATTTTCTCAATACACTCCCTGCACAAATCAACACTGCTCAGCTTGCCCTGTCTGACCAGCCTGGCTTTTTCCAATACGTTCATCCTTCATCCCTCCGTTTTCTTAATTATAAATTAATGTACCTATTTATCCTTCCGGCATGCTCTGATACCTTCCCTGTTTTTTGCTTCGTCCTGTACAATAAGGGTGAATGAAACAAGGAGAAAGAACATGTACTATCCGATGGAAAACATTGAAAACTTCCGTGATCTCGGCGGGATCAGAACAAAAGACGGAAAACGGGTGAAAGACGGGATGTTGTTTCGCTGTGCGGCTCTTTCTTCTGCTTCCGAAAACGATATACAGAAAATAAAGGAACTCGGCATCGATACGATCGTCGATTTCCGTTCAAACAGTGAAGTCAGACTTGAAAAAGACCCTGAGATCGAAGGAATCACTTATCATCACATCAACCTCTTCAAAGAAAAGCTCGAAGGCGTCGAAAAAGTAAACAAAGAGGAGCGCTTCTACGAGTGGATGATCAGACAGTCGCTGGAACATCCTGCCCTTTTCGCTGAACAGATGGTCAGAAACTACAGCACCATGGTCAGTGAAGATCAGGCAATTGAAGGATTCAGAAAATTCTTTGATATTCTGTTAGATGAAAACAGTGAAAGAGTTCTGTGGCACTGTTCGGCAGGAAAAGACAGGACGGGCATTGCGGCGATCCTGCTGCTGGAAGCGCTGGATGCGGACAGAGGGATGATCAGAGAAAACTATCTTCTGACAAACAGGTATCTGAATCGCAGTCTTGCGGAGGTTCTGGGCGCCGTCAAAGAACAGGCAGGGCATCACAGAAACTATGAAGCCATACGCGATGCGTTTGCAACCGCCATGTCGGCCAGCGAACTGTTCATCAATGCCTGTTATAAGACGATGACTGACAAGACGGGTTCACCGGAAGCGTATCTGGAACAGTATTTCCATATCGATGAAGAAATGAAGAAGAAACTGAAAGAGAAATATTGCGAATAAAACTCCTTTCTTAGTAATATAAAAGGCCACATGTCTATTTCGTTTTTTGCGGCCTTTTCTTTTTGTTTATACCTTGATTTGTTAACAAACACTGTAATTAATGAAATGGCTAAAGATATATCAATTTATCTAAATACAAACTTCGGAATTTATAATACTTTGGTTATGTAGATTCATCAGCACACGATGGATCGGGATATTTTCGGCCTTATTGTCCCCTTCTTTGCGGAGGAACTCAATGCAGATGATAAGTACCGGTTCCTCCGCAGGAAAAGGACAAGGCCGATCTGCTGTCACTATTTCGTCTCCTTGCTCCGAGTGTCTTTATTCCGTCTTTTGGCCGATCACATCCGATCGGCCCTTCTTTTATTCTGATCATTCAAAAAAACAGGTTTAATCTATATCTCCCCTGTTTCTCATTGTTGCTTCATAGATATTGGTCCCGACGTGTTCCGGCTTGTGTGCATCGGAAGCGCAGATCAGTCTGACGCCCCGATTACGGAATGTCCTGAGCAGGTTTTCACCCAACCCGATGACATCAAATCCATATCGATAGTGAATCCCTGTGTTGTTTTCTGCGTACATGTCTGCTTCTTTCAAAGCGTTTGCAAGTTTCTCATAAGTGCTAAACAGTTTTGCATCATCGTAAGATCCGCAGATCCTGATCTGATCGGGATGTGCCAGACGGTTAAAGAGACCCGAATGGACAAGTGAGAGTTCCGATTCATAGAACTCCCTGTCGATCGTTTCAAGGTCCTTGCGGTCTTCAAAAAGCTTCATCGAAAACGGCATGTCATATAGGACCGAGTCGATCGAATGAACTGCACCTGTCAGAAAATCGAGGTGCACGTTCTTCAGGATCTGCCTCAACATGTCTTCCGTGTTGGCGGAATAACAGACTTCCAGACCGAATTTCATCCGGATCGGAAGGTCTTTCTTCCGGATCGTTTCAATCAGATTGCAATAATCATCCAGCGTGTTGCAGAACTTCGTCTTCTGCTTCAGCCAGGTATCCTGTTCCTTGTATTTTCTAAGATGCTCGTAGCAGCATTCAAACTCTTTAAACCTGTGTGTATGATCCAGAATGTTGATCTCATCGAGTCCCTGTGCGACTGCTGCATCGACGAAGCGCATGACGTATTCTTCATTCAGCTCTCCGTATTCCAGATGCATGTGGCCGTCCACAAGATAGAGGTCGTCGAGGTATTCGATCTCGATGGCCATGGCGCCGTAATGGCGTATCGCCTCTTTCGAATAATACTCGTACATGTCCCTGCTGTCGGGTATTTCATTTTCCAGATAGCCCATGGACTTGGGATCGTAATGAAGATAGAGTTCATGGAAATCGGGAAAGATCCTGACCTTTCGGACGCGGCATCGCAAAACGTCGTATTCTTCATCGGCGCGATGAAAAAGGATCAGGTCCCCTTCCTTGATCTTCTGCCTTTTTTCGTCGTTGAGTCTCAGTTCGACCGTTTTTCGGCCGTTTTTTATGAGTTCAAACGGCTCTCTATAGAGATTCATATCGTGCCGCATGCGTATTTCCTCTTACTATTATTGCACGAAAGAAAAACGAATGTCATAAGGCGTTCTAAGGAAAGATCGTCTTTTGCTGTGGTTCAGAACGGGTGAATTTCCCTATTCCAAAACTGGTGATCGAAATGCTCAGGACAATCAAACTGTGATATCATTTATTTGTATATGCCTACAACTTATACCCATTGGCGTTTCGGCGCCGACTGCATCGAAACGCTGCCGGAAGAACAGAAGGAAGTCATCATTCATCATCGCGAACTGTTCGACATCGGAGTTCATGGCCCTGACATCTTTTTCTATGATCTGGCGCATAATGAACTCCCGGAATTCGGCTCCGCACTCCACTACAAGCCGGCGAGGGAATTCTTCAGCCACTGCGTGGAAGTCTATCGGGAAAACAGCAACAACAAGGAAGAGATGCTTGCGTATCTGCTGGGTTTCCTGTCCCACTTCGCTCTGGACAGCCAGGCTCATGGCTACATCAATAAAAAGGTGCGGACTTCCGGGATTTCACACAACAGGGTCGAAGCCGAATATGACGCCCATATGATGAGACTGGATGGCCGCAGCATCGACAGAACCGACAGGGTAGCATCCCTGAAGCCGAGCAGAAAGAACGCCGAGATCGTCGCCCGCTTCTTCCCGTTCAGCGGCAGGCAGATCCATCGGACCCTCGTCTGGCAGAAAGTTCTTCTTTCCGGCCTCAACTGTCACAGCGATCTGCAGCGAAACGCTCTGGCAAAGGCCCTGGAAGCCTTGAAGAAGTATAACTATCGCGATCTGATCGTCAGAAAGCAGGAACTCGAAGGATGCAGGGATTCCAACCTGCGTACCGATAAGCTCAGGGCTTACGCCCTGGAGATCTATCCCCTTCTGGCGAAGAATCTGACTCAAGCTCTGGAAAGCGGCGGTCCGCTGTGTTCCTACTTCGAACACGATTTTGACCCCAACGGCGAAGAAATACCGGTTCTTTCCTACGAGGAAGAACTGAGCTATACACCCGATAAGATCGGTTAATTATTTAAGGAGAGATAATTATGAACAGCTTATTCAAGAAGCTCAACGAGTCCAAGATCTTCAAGGATCTGACTCCTCAGGAATTTTCCTGGGTCCTCTACGATGTCGGCAACTCAGCATTCACGATGCTGGGATGCTCACTCATCCCGATCTGGTTCAAGTCCCTGGCCATTGGCACGGCACCCGGACAGATCAGTTCCGACAACGCGACCGCCTACTGGGCGCTGGCTACCAGTATCGTCACCGTCATCGTCGCCTTGATCGGCCCGATCTGCGGTGCGATCGCCGACCACAAAGACACCAAGAAGATCTTCTTCTCGACTTCCGTCGCCATCGGCGTCATCGGCTGCATCATCAA
>JAEEGL011418041.1_pt1 | contig 13517 bp, 11 predicted proteins | sample 9134231 | NCBI WGS metagenome assembly JAEEGL01 (sample SAMN16246548, study PRJNA631951) | gut metagenome | biome: gut microbiome; feature: rumen; material: fiber-attached | host: Bos | place: Iran: Karaj | collected 2018-10
GAGAAATCTCAGAGGAGATGGAAAGCATGGACAGTATGAGCAGAGCTATCATGAACGAAAGCCGGGCGCAAGGTCTGGAAGAAGGTCTTGCACAGGGCCGGAAAGAAATGCAGCAGGAGATGCAGAAAAAGCTTGATGACTTGAATACGAAGATGTTAAGGCAAACACTTGCCAGTATAAAAGGTCTGAGTGACGGCTGCGGCATTTCCTATGAAGAAGCAATGAACCGCATAGGCATTCCTGAATCCGAACAGGCTGAGTACCTGGAGCTTCTGCGGAAATCCTGATGAAGAATTTCAGGTACGGTGTTTTCTGCTTAACATACATAGCAGGAAGCCGGCAGTTTACGGGGAGATATTTCCTGTTATGCCGGTTTTCTGTTCCTGTTCTTTCAGGGATGAGAGCTTCAAGGCAAAATGACGGCTTAAAACCATGTGATGAGTGCCTCTGAAAACGGCATTTCAAATCAGCGTTCAGGACGCAGCTGTTTACGGGAGATGGCTCCTTAAGAGCTTTTCCCCGGAGGACGGCAGAAACTGAGCAGATCCGGAGCGGGAGAGTCTGGTATTCTTCCTTCCTGCCGCAAATGACGAAACAGCTTCCGTCCTTAGTTCCGGGACAGGTAGTCGCAGAGTCTTTTCAGTCTGTTCAAAGCCTCCGGACTGTTCCGGTATTTCTCGCCCAGATCATTAACCCGCATAATGAAGTCATCCCTTTTGGCCGCTACCCGATCCCGCACCATTTCGCCGTAAACCATGGCATACTGCTGATCCAGAAGCTCCGGAGAGACGGTATAAAGGTAGTCCAAAGCGAGATGAAGGAGATCTCCCGAGAGCTCCGGAAGCAGACTGATGAGCCTTGCGGGTTCCGGATCATTTTCGGAGATGCCGCGGTAGCCGGGATGCTCCAGAAGGGCATTCACCTGATTAAGTCCGGGGGCGGCGCCGGCTTTTCGGGTTTCCGCGGCGTCTGTATCCGGAAGAGCACGGAAACAGGCCTCCTCCCGGAATTTCTGGTTACTGAGGAGCTTTATCAGATTGCTGTGATTTGCCTTCACCGCTGCCGATGAGATGCCGTAGAGATTGAGGGTGCTCTGGGATACCGTTCCCGCCGGGGAAAACAGAAGATCCCCCCGATCATAAATAATCACAAACCCTGACCTCTCCTGAACTTCTGAGGCCGCGGCGCCGTCGGCTTCCAAAGAAGCGGAGGTATTTCCGGCTTCTTTGCTGCCGTCCTTACTCTGATTGTCCCCGGAGCTTTCCTCCGGAGCGGCGGCGCCGGGGTTTGCCCGGAGATCCCAGACCAGAATGCCGCCGTCTCCGGCCGGCATGAGCGGGGTGAACAGCATAAAGCTGTTTTCTCCCAGAGCGGCCAGGATCTTTTCAGAAGAAAACGGCGCGAAATCCCCCGAGAGCGGGGAACCTGTCAGAAAATAATTGATAAGCCGCTCCTCCCGCTGTTTCAGGATTCCGAAGAAGCCCAGAGATCCGGAGAGCTGGGTTTCCGGCCGGCCGGTGATGCCTTCATAGGACTTTTTGAGATTGCGGGCCATCTCCTCCCGAAAGATCCCCTTGTAGAGCGCGGCAAGGCGCACCAGACTTTTTACGGAAACGATTTTTTTGCCGTATGTGAGATCCGGAAGCAGAAGACGCAGGAACAGCTTTTTCAGGGCGGTAAGGAAGCGGAAGGAGGTAAGCGCAATAACATTTGCCTCCGGAGATGCAAAAAGCGCCTGTACCTGTTCCCGCAGATCCGGGATCGGCCGGGCTTCCGCAATCATGGCCACCGGATCCCGGGGCATCCCCAGAGGATATTCCGGTGCCGGGAAGATCCCCGCCCGGGGCGGCAGAATGAGAAGACCCTTTTCCGGGAGCTTGTTTTCCGGTGCGGGGGAGGACGGAGCGGCTCCCCGGGGCGCGGCGTCAGGCGTGAGGACATATTCCAGAGCCAAAGGCTCGGAATCCTCATTAATGGGAATCAGATGCAGAAACAGCATGAAAATACCTCGGAGGGTGAACAGGGGAACTCAACAGCGCTGTCAAATATCCAATGGTTCAGCGGAACTGGTTATGCTCGGGAGAATAGACGAAACCGGCTTTTTCCAGAATTTCCTGAAGCTTCTCGGGATCAATGTCGTGGATTTTGCAGAATTCTTCCAGACTGATGCCCTGATCCCGGAGCTCCATGTTCACTGCGGAGTAAAGAATGAAGGGATCCATGTGCTCGTAATTGTCGAATCTCATATTGATGTCCTGAGCGGCTTCCGGCCGTTCTTTATAATAATCACCTGCCGGCTTTTACTTCGGCCCGGGATTTAGCCCGGGGAGCCGGTCTTCCTTTTTCACTGTAATGCCTGCAGTGTCGGTAACTGCATTAAAAATCTTTTTTGTCCGGGGCTCCGGCTTTCTCCGGTAACCCCGGCATAAAAACGGGACTGGCTAACCAGTCCCCGCTTTCAGGCCTAAGCCGGACTCTGTTTTTGCTGAGTCCCGGGTTCTTATTTGCCGTAGTCGATGCGGATTGCGGCAGCGACCTTCTTGCCGTCGCTTACGGCCTGCTCCGTGGTGTCGCCCCTGGTGAGGATAACTCCCAGCCGGCGGTGCCCGTGAATTTCAGGCTTCCCGAAGAGCCGTACCTGAGAGGTCGGGCACAGGGACATGGCGGCAGCCACGTTGTCAAAGGAGATGTTGGATGAGTCGCCGTCTCCCAGCAGGGCTACGGATGCCGCCGGGCCTGAGGGGATGATCTGTCCCACCGGAAGTCCCAGCAGGGCTCTTACGTGCAGGGCGAATTCGCTTAAATTCTGCGAGATCATGGTTACCATGCCGGTGTCATGAGGCCGTGGGGATACCTCGCTGAACAGCACCTCGTCTCCCCGGACGAACAGTTCAACGCCGTAAATGCCGTAGCCGTCCAGAGCGTCCACGATTTCCTTGGCAATGTACTGCGCCTTGACCAGCAGGGTTTCCGGCATCTTCTGGGGCTGCCAGCTTTCCTGATAGTCGCCGTTTTCCTGACGGTGTCCGATGGGCGGACAGAAATGAAAGCCGTCAACGGCGTGCACGGTGAGCAGGGTGATTTCATAGTCGAATTTCAGGAATTCCTCGATAATGACCTTCTGCTTGTGGCCCCGGCCCTTTTCATGAGCGGTTTCCCAGGCCTTGTCGATATCAGCGCTGCTTTTGATAACGGACTGTCCCTTGCCGGAGGAGCTCATGACCGGCTTTACCACGCAGGGAATGCCGATCTTGGCCACGCCTTCCCGGAACTCCTCGATGGTTTCGGCAAAGACGTATTTGGAGGTGGGAATGCGGAGCTTTTCGGCTGCCAGGGTGCGAATGCCCTCGCGATCCATGGTGGTTCTGGCCGCAAAGCTGCTGGGAACCACCTTGATGCCCTGCTTCTCGAATTCCTGAAGCCGCTCGGTGGCAATGGCCTCGATTTCGGGAATGATATAGTGAGGCTTTTCCTCGGCAATAACTTTGGCCAGTTCGTCACCGTTCTGCATGTCAATTACATGGGAGCGATGGGCCACCTGCATGGCAGGAGCATTGGCATAACGATCGACACCGATAACCTCAACACCAAGCCGCTGAAGCTCGATGCAGATTTCTTTGCCCAATTCGCCGCAGCCGAGAAGAACGGCCCTGGTGGCATTGGGAGTATAGGGAGTTCCCAGCATAAGTATTTGCCTTAATTCTTTGTTACAAAAACCCCGGAAAAGGGAGAAAAAACACTTTGAATTATAATGTTTTGAGGCGTGAGATTCAATGCTCAGGCGTATTTTGCGTTTTTCGGGGCCGGGGCTGCCGGGCCCTCCGGGGAGGAGAAGAAGCCCCTGAAAATCCCGGAGCCTCCGGGATTCCGGAGCGTCCTCCGGGAAATTCCGGCTTTTTGGCAAAAATGGCTCACATTTTTGGGCAAAAATGACGGCGCGGCTAACATTATTCTCCATAAGCATCTTATAATTACGGGCTGTGTCAAAAGTCTGACAGCGAATCATGATTGGTGCTTTTTCAGAACAGTATTTCAGAACAGGTAGACAGTATGAAGATGTTTAACAGAAATGTTCTCGCGCTGGCCGCGTTTTCAGCTATCTCTTTCTCCCTTTGCGGAGCGGGACTGGCTGAAGAGCTCGTCCCGGCATCTCCCCGTGCGGAGAACAGCGGAACGGCCGCTCCGGAAGCCTCTTCCGGAATCAAATCAGGCGCCTGTCTGGAGAACCTGAAAAAATACCGGCTGTCAAACAGCATCGCGGAAGAGTGCGTTGCTGAGGCCGAGAGGCCTGATGCCTCCCCCGAGCTCCTCTATACCGTGGGGCTCTGGTTTGTCAGCGGGGAGCACGATCTTTTTGTCAGCATTAAGCCGGATGAACGGAAGGCCCGGCATTTCCTGTACAACGCCGCCAAAAAGGGCTCCATAGATGCCCGGCAGACCTATGTGGTCACCCAGATGAACCATCCCGCCAATGACGGCGTGGACAACAAGGGTGTGGCCCTGAATTTTCTGAAGGAGATGGAAGCCGATAAGACCGATGACGGCTTTCTGCGCTTTGTGACCACTCTCAAAGCCGTGCACCGTCTCAAAAAGGAGCATGCCGAAAAGGTAAAGGCCATGGCGGATGCTGACAATTACAAAGCAGCCTTTATTTATGCGGATATTCTGCAGGCCAGCACTCTCAGCATGAAGAATCAGGCTGACATCAACAAGGCCATGAAGGAAGCCGAATTTTATTACAACCGGGTGCTGATGCATTACCGGGATCAGAAGGACGATGAATCCCGTTCTCTGGTGGCCCGGGTTTACTGGAATCTCATCAAGTATTATGTCCGGCTGTCCGCGATTGAGCAGTACCGTGATCAGAGTCAGAAGGCCGTGCTGTCTTACCTGGAGATTCTGGCCAAAATGGGAGATCTCATGGCGGCTTCCAATCTGGCCGTTTCCTATCATCTGGGAGACTGGGGCCGGCAGGATGACGATGCATCCTATGCCTGGACCTCCTGGGTGCGTAACTGCGCTCCCGGTTCCATGTACAGTCAGGGACTCAAGCGCGTTAACAAGGAGCTGACCCTGAAGGTGCCGGTGGAAGAACTGGACAGACGCCGCGAGAAAGCGCCGGAGTTCACTGCCGGAGCCGTCTGTCTTGAGAAGAATCTTCCGGTGCGTCCCGGTGACGCTCCGGAGGGACTGACGGTTCCTGCCGCTGAAAACGAGGATCCGGCCGGAGATGCGGCTTCTCAGGATGCCGGGGAGCCAAAATAGGTTTAAAGCGGTGGATGTATTCAGATGAAGCTTTCTAAAATCGCTCAGGCGATAATTACGGCCACTCTAGGCGGCGCCATGCTGATTCAGGCGTCTCTGGCTGATTCCGGAAATCCCCCGGACAGCCAAACAGACCATGAAGGCACCGGCATTGATATTCTTTTCCCGGATGATTCCGGTCTCCCTTTCTTCACTCCGGAGCAGGAACAGAAGATTTTGAAGCATCGCAAGCGGGGGCGGGTATCATATTCCGAAGTGCGCATCGGACAGCCCGGTTCCCGGATCGTCAAGGATTATCTTGATGAGAACAATTACGGTTCCGAAGCCTCCGAAAAGGACTACAATCCGGTTCTGGTCACCGGAAACGAGGACTGGCGTCCGGATCCCGTGTCCCCAGCCGAGCCCCAAACCGCCGTTCCCCTTAAGCCTCCTGCCGCTCCCGCTGCTGAAGCAAATTCCGCTCCCGCAGCCGAAAAGAAAGCCATAGATAAACCAGCCGAGAACAACGCAAAGAAACCGGCAGAGAAACCAGCTGAAAAGCCCGCCGCAAAGTCTGCCGAGAAGCAGGAAGCTAAACCAGCCGACAAGCCCGCTGCAAAGCCTGCTGAGAAGCAGGAAGCTAAACCTGCCGAAAAACCGGCTGAAAAGCCCGCCGCAAAGTCTGCCGAGAAGCAGGAAGCTAAACCAGCCGACAAGCCCGCCGCAAAGCCGGCCGAGAAACCGGAGGCTAAGCCTGCCGAAAAACCGGCTGAGAAGCCCGCTGCAAAGCCTGCTGAGAAGCAGGAAGCTAAACCTGCCGAAAAGCCGGCCGAGAAACCGGAGGCTAAACCTGCCGAAAAACCGGCTAACAAACCCGCTGAGAAGCCGGCTGACAAACTTGCCGAGAAGCCTGCGGAAAAACCTGCCGAAAAGCCCGCTGATAAACCAGCCGATAAACCTGCTGCAAAGCCTGTTGAGAAAACGGCAGAGAAACCCGCTGAAAAGCCGGCTGAAAAACCTGCCGATAAGCCAGCAGAGAAACCCGCTGAAAAACCGGCTGAAAAACCTGCCGATAAACCAGCAGAAAAACCGGCTGACAAACCTGCTGACAAACCTGCTGACAAACCTGCTGACAAACCTGCTGAAAAGCCAGCTGATAAACCAGCCGAAAAAACTGCTGAAAAGCCCGCTGATAAGCCTGCTGAAAAGCCGACAGAGAAACCAGCTGAAAAGCCAGCCGATAAACCTGCTGAAAAGCCGGCAGAGAAACCAGCTGAAAAGCCAGCCGATAAACCTGCTGAAAAGCCGGAAGAGAAACCGGCCGCTAAACCAGCTGAAAAACCAGCCGAAAAGCCAGCTGCAAAGCCGACCGACAAGCCTGCTGAGAAGCCTGCTGCCAAACCCGCAGATAAGCCTGCTGCCAAACCCGCAGATAAGCCTGCTGCAAAGCCGGCGCTGCCTCCGCAGGAAAGCTTTATTCCGGCATTTAACAGCCGGAACAACGAAAATGAGGCGGATCAGTTCTCGGTAGAGATTCTGAAGCAGGAGTTTGAGACGCAGAATGAACTCCCGCCCGATGCGGTAACCCGCGCCAGCTCATCTGTGGATGATCAGTATCAGGAACCGGATCCCGATGATGCGGAGAATGATGCCTCCTCCGGAGAAGATGCCGGCGAGACGGAGTACGATGATAATGACAACGGGGAGGAGAATCAGACTCCGCCGGAGTCCGACTGGGAAAATGATCTTGCGGGCAGAAACACAGATTCTGCCAGCCAGCAGGCGATCCGGGAACAGGCCCGGCAGGCCGAGGCTGAAGCGGAAGCTGCTCAGCGTGCCGCTGATGAAGCTTCTGACGATGGAGAGGGCGCTGAAGATAACGGAGATACCGAGGATAATGTGTCCGCTTCCGCAGCCGCTGAAACCGCTCCGGCAGACTCTTTAGCTCAGGATGATGAAAATGATTTTATAGATGATAATCCCGCCGATCTTCCCGAAGAGCCCGAGACCGAAAAGAGCGGAGAGGCAGTCCCGCAGGATTCCGGCTCTCCGGAAAAGGCTCCTGACAGCGCCAGGGAGACCGCTCCTGCAGCCTCGGAGACTCCGGCCGGAGACAGTGAGCCCTCCGGGGACGCCGCCGAGCCGCCCCGGAAGGTTTCTGCGGCCGAGCTTGAAAGCATGTTCCCCCTCCCTCCCGCTCCGGTAAAGGGTGAGTGTCCCAAGGCTCCGAATCAGGAGACCCAGAGCGTGATAAAGGTCGCTTCCGGTCAGGGCTTCTCGGTGGTGGTGAGTCAGGTGATGACTCCGGAGCTTAAGGAGGCCGGCGTTACCCGGAAGCAGGCGGCAGCCGCCATATTCCGGAGAAACTTTTCCGCCTTCAGCCATACCGCTCCGGTGTTTCCCTACGTTGACCGCGAGCTCGCCATTCCCGGCATTCCGGAAATGCTGAACGAGGATCCCGCCGCCAGCGATTATCTGAATGCGGAAGGACGCAAGATTACCCGGGATACCATGCCCCCGACTCTTTCTGAAAAATCATGTCAGGAAGCTGAAAAGGTGTATAACTCCGCAAAAACGGAATGGGAAAAGCAGGTAACTGAAGTTAAAAATGCCAGAAAGCGTTATCTTGAAGAGAAAGGTTTAACGCTGGAGACAATTGCGCCCAAATGATAAGTAAAATTCAGATCCTCGGGATCTCATTTGTTCTGCTTTATTTTGCCGCCATCGGCTTCATCTCATACCAGGCTGCCAGGATGCATGCGGATCATGCCAATGCGAATCATAACGGGTTTACGGTACGTGATGCCTGGGATACCCCGGATCACCTCCCCAGTGATCTTCTGGTGATGCTTCCGGAGGATTTTCATCGGGAGAGCTGGGAAATGAAGTATGCCCAGGAGCTTCTGGAAAAAAAACGCCAGGTATCCCGCCATGTCAGCGCTGTGTCCCGGGAGGAGATGCTGCGGAGCGCCAGCGGCTCCCAGATTGATATCCGGGGACAGCGGGTGGTAGCCAGAAACAACCGCGGCCGAAAAATTCAGGTAAAATGGCTGGTTGACTGACGATTTTTCATTTTAATGGTATGTTTGTTGCATAGTGTATGGCATATGCATGGGCATATCTCCTGCCGCGCCGGAATTTTAACGGCTGAGACCGGCGGTTTTTTTGAGATGTTCCGGATTTCTTTGCCGCAAAGCTCCTCTTTTTTTGCAAAGTCCCGGTTCCTGTTCAGAGGTCTCTCATCCGGAAGCGGCGGCAGGCGCCGGGGGAGCGTTTTTTTATTGACGCGCTGACTGTGGTTATCAGGCAACAGACAATTGCCGTGAGCTTTGGGAAAACATTATGAAACTGCGTAAACTGACTCAGATGCTGATTCTTGCCGGCGCCATGGCCAGCTTTGCGGCTGCCTCCGTCTGGGCCGCTGATGACTTCGGGACTGAGCTGAGAGGCCCCGGCGGCGCCAGAAAGCCGGCTCCTGCCGCTCAGGACGGCGTCCAGCGGGCTTCCTCCTCCGTGCCGGAACGCAGAAGAAGCGGCAAACCCGGCAATAAGCCGAATACCGCGGCAGCCAAAAAGGACAATGCTCCGAAATACAAGGATCCCAACGCCGAGTGCCAGCTTAAGATGGAACCAGATGTGGCGGTTCCGGCTCCCACCATAGCGGTTATTTCCGATGAAGAACTCCGCGCTCCCAAGGCCGTCCACGAGGTCGGCAAGGGGGAAACCTTCCTCGGCCTGGAACGCTTTGTCCAGAACGATGACCAGACCTTATCCCGGGAGCAGTGCCTTGCGGCGCTGTATCGCCTGAATCCGAAATCCTTCAAGGGCACCGGTCCCATGGCCGGACAGAGCCTCAAGATCCCGAATGAAAAGCTCGTCAGACTGGAAAAAACCGAGGACGGCAAAAAGGTTCTGGAGGCTCTCAAGCAGGGACGTCTTGAGAAGGTGAAGCTCTCAGATCTGGAAAAGCCCTGGGACAAAGAACAGAAAGAGATTGCCGCCAAAAAGGAAGAGAAGGCAATCCGGGATCAGAAGCAGGCCGAGAACCAGAAGCAGTACGAAACCTGCGTGGCTCACATTAATGCCGAAAACGAGCGTCTGAGAGCGGCCGAGGAGGATCGCCGCAGAGCTCCTAACGAGGTGGCTGATATCGGCAGTCCGGAAATGATGATCGGCGATGATTCCGGGCAGACCTACACCGGTGACGGGAAGCGTCAGATTACCCTGGTGGACGAAGGGCGGCAGCAGGCATCTCAGGATTCCGGTTCCAGCGTTTCCGGCTCCACCCTTACCCTGACCTCGGGCTCTGCGGTGGGCAAGAATGCGCAGGGCACTCCCGTAAGCTCCAGCATGGGAGCCAGCTCCGAGGAGTTCAAGAAGCTCGAAGCCCGGGTGGCCCGGCTGGAGGAGATTCTGGACAAGGAGCGGGGTGACGGCGCTGTCCGGGTGCAGGCTCTTCAGGAGGAACTGGAAGCCCTGAAGACCAATCAGGAAGTTTTAATGAAGCGCCTGGAGGATCTGGAGAAGAGCACTAATGAACCCGGTTCCGGTTCCGACAGTGAGAACGGCCTCATGATTTTCATAGTCACCATGATGGGGCTTATCCTGCTCTCCGGTCTGGGCTTCGGCGCTTATCTCCGCATCAAGCAGAACCGCAAGAGAAAGGCTCTCCTGATGGAGGAGGATGACAATATCATGGAGGGCACGGACGACCTGGACGTTCTGGATTCTCTTGGCGGAGATCAGATTGACGATATCTCCGGTTCCCGTCAGAAGGAGGTGTCCCTGAGTCCTGCCGAGCCCGCTCCGAAGCCGGCTCCGGAAACTCCGCCGCCGCCTCCTCCTCCCGCCGGCGATCTCGATGATCTGGACGAGGAAAGCTTCCGCCAGTCTATCAGGGTTCCGGATCTGGAAAAGCCGGACGAGGGCATTTCCGATGTTTCTTCGTCTCCCGACCTGGTACCGCCCCGGCCGTCTCATGAGGTGTCCCGCAAGGAGCCCCCGAAGCCCGCTCCGAAGCCGGCTCCGGAACCGGATCCCAAGGAACAGGAGGCAGCCGCTCAGGCCATGGGCATTGATCTCTCCGCAGAGGGAGATGTGCATGATGCGGTTATGGATGAATGGGCCAAGGCTCTCGGGGAACAGAAGAAAGCCGAAGAAGCTCCTAAATCCGATGAAGACGTTATGAGCGAATGGGCTAAGGCTCTCGGAGAAGAAAAAGCCGAGCAGAAGGAAGAGGCCGGCAAGCCCAAGTCCGATGCCGATGTCATGAGCGAATGGGCTCAGGCTCTCGGGGAAGAAAAAGCCGAGCAGAAGAAAGAGGCCGGCAAGCCCAAGTCGGATGCCGATGTCATGGATGAATGGGCCAAGGCGCTGGGAGAACAGAAGGAAGAGGAGAACAAGCCCAAATCCGATGCCGATGTCATGGATGAATGGGCCAAGGCGCTGGGAGAACAGAAGGAAGAGGAGAACAAGCCCAAATCCGATGCCGATGTCATGGACGAGTGGGCCAAGGCTCTCGGGGAACAGAAGGAAGAGGAGAATAAGCCCAAATCCGATGACGATGTTCTTGACGAATGGGCCAAGGCTCTCGGGGAACAGAAGGCGGAGGAGAACAAGGCCAAATCCGATGACGAGGTTCTCGATGAGTGGGCCAAAGCGCTCGGGGAGCAGAAGGCGGAGGAGAATAAGCCCAAATCCGATGACGAGGTTCTCGATGAATGGGCCAAAGCGCTCGGAGAACAGAAGAAATCCTGATAAGTAACCTGTGTTTATATAGCCGATGGTTTCAGCCACCGGCTTTTTAATTAGGAGATGATATATGCTGAAACCAGCCGGAAAATTTGCTGCCCGGGCTCTGGAACGCTGGCTGAGCGGCGAGTACCGCTCTCTTGAGATGATAAAGCCGACCCCGGGAACCCCGGATCCGGCCCCGGAGACGGAGCTTTCCTGTCAGGAACTCCAGAAGTCTCAGGAGGTTTATTATCTTGCTCCGGCCTTTTACGATTTACAGGTGAACGGCTATGACGGCGTCATGCTGGATGAGGAAATCACCTGGGAGGGGCTCGCCAGGATCACCGCCTCTCTTAAGGAGGACGGGGTGTTCCGTTTTGCTCCCACGGTGATCACCTGTTCCTATGAGCATATGCGGGAAACCCTGGAGACTGTCAGGAGCCTCTTTCTGAAATTCCGGAGCAGCATTCCCGGGGTGCACCTCGAGGGCCCCTTTATCAGTCCCGCCAAAAAGGGCATCCATGAGGAGCGGTTTATCCGCAAAATGACGGAACGGGATCTCAGCCTGCTTCTGGAATACCGGGAGGAGGTGGCTTATATCACAGCGGATCCCGCTGCTGTGCCGCCGGAATATCTTAAAAAGCTTACCGCGGCCGGCATTCGGGTATCCCTGGGGCATACCGCCGCCACTGCCGCTGAGGCCCGGGAATTTTTTGCCGGCGGGGCCTCCCTGGTTACCCATCTTCACAATGCCATGTCCCATGCCCGGGGCGGCCGGGATCCCATGGCGACGGAGGCGGCTCTGGCGGATGACCGGGTTTATGCCGGAGTTATCGCTGACGGCATCCATGTGGCCTGGCCGGAAATTATCATTGCCCGGAAATGCCTCGGGGAGCGGTTTATGCTGGTAACCGATGCTCTGGCCGCCGCCGGAGTCCGGAAGCCGCTTCCGAGCTTCCGCTTTGCCGGCACCACCGTCTTTAACGATCCCGAAAAGGGCTGCATCAACGCTGACGGCACATTGGGCGGTTCCCGTCTCACCATGCTTTCCGGTGTCAAAAACCTTATCCGGTACGCCGGCTTTACTCCGGAGGCGGCTCTTATTGCCGCCTCCGAAGCCCCGTTCCGGGCTATGGGGGAAACTCCGGAGATTTTCCTGGTGCTGGATGAAAACATGAATATTCGGGGAGCGTTTCGTATTGTATGATCCCGAAAAAGGATATTCCCGAGATCTTTCGGAGGCTCCGGGAGAAATGGCCGGATCCCCGGCCCACTCTGGTGTTCCGCAATAACTTCGAGCTTATCTGTGCGGTTCTCCTCTCGGCGCAGACCACGGACACGGCGGTGAACCGGGTTACCCCGGCGCTGTTTGCCATGGCTCCGGATCCGGACACTATGCGCCGGCTGGATCCGGAGGTCATTGCGGGGATCATTGCCAGCATCGGTCTTTACCGGAACAAAACCAAACATCTTCAGAAGCTTTCAGAGGCTCTTATGGAACGGTTTCAGGGGGAGGTTCCGGAAGCGGAGGAGGATCTTATTTCTCTCCCCGGCGTGGGCCGCAAAACCGCCCGGGTGGTAGAAAACATCGCCTTCGGGAAGGGCACGGTGGCGGTGGATACCCATATCTTCCGGGTTAATTCCCGGCTTAAGCTGGTGCCGGGCAAGACTCCGGAGGCGGTGAGCGACAGTCTTCCCGGCATCATTCCTCCCGAGTATCTCCGGAATGCCCATCACTGGCTCATTTATCTGGGCCGTCATATCTGCCGGGCCCGAAAGCCCCTCTGCGGGGAATGCCCGGTGGCTTCCTTCTGCCGTTCCCGGGATAAGACCCGGGATGAGTCCGGGCCGGGAGATCCCGCAGCGCAAGACAAATGAAGAAGGGGCCGCAGGGGGAGACCCGGGCCGGGGAACCTCGGCAGGGAACCGCAAACCTCAGACAAAGAACCTCACACATCAGGCCAGAAACCTCCGGCGGCTCTGGCTGCCAGGTGACGGCGGGGGAGCGGGTGCCATGAGCTGGGGAAGGCAGGACTTAATTTGCAGGAATAGGCTTGGAGACAGGTTATGGAACAGGAATTTATGATCGGCGGCAAGCTCTGCCGCATTGGGAGACTTTTGGGACACGGCAAGGGCGGCTACTCCTATCTGGCCACATGGGACGGCCGGGAGACCGTGCTTAAGCAGATCCATCACGAACCCTGCTCCTACTATACCTTCGGGGACAAGATCGCCGCCGAGAGCAATGACTACAGGCGTCTTAAAAACGCCGGCATCAGAATCCCGGAAATGCTGGCCCTGGACACGGAGCGGGAACGCATTCTGAAGGAATACGTCAGGGGGCGGACGATTTTTGAGATGGTCAGGGACGGAGAGGACGTTTCTCCCTGTATTGCCGAGGTTAGGGAAATGGCGGAGCAGGCCCGGGCCTCCGGTCTTAACATTGACTACTTCCCGACAAACTTTGTGGTGCAGGACGGCCATATCTGGTACGTGGACTATGAGTGCAACAATTACATGGAGGAATGGAATTTTGAGAA
>JAEEGL012747164.1_pt1 | contig 13517 bp, 9 predicted proteins | sample 9134231 | NCBI WGS metagenome assembly JAEEGL01 (sample SAMN16246548, study PRJNA631951) | gut metagenome | biome: gut microbiome; feature: rumen; material: fiber-attached | host: Bos | place: Iran: Karaj | collected 2018-10
TAGCAATGTCAAAATTAAAGAAATATACACTCGGCAAATGGTGCGCTGTGTTGGCGGCGTTGTTGGCTGTAATGGGTTTTCAAGCGTGTCATAATACTCAAAAGGTAGTTGTTGACAACAATGATTCTTCAGAACAAAAAATAGACTCCATACATATTGTTAAACCTCCTAAGAACATTGATGGCGGCGAAATTATTGCTTTGTATGGAGTGCCGTCGTCAAAATTTAAGAAAATGGATAAATAATTAAAAGTTAACCTATAAACAAATTTAATAATGAAACAGATTAAGAAGTATTTGAGAGTAAAATGGTGTGCAATGCTTTCTACATTGCTCGGACTGTTGGGATTTGCTGCTTGTGGCGGCAAAGAAGTTGATGAACCATGTTTGTATGGTCAACCGTACGCTAATTTCAAAGTGGAGGGCGCAGTGCTCAATGAGGACGGTAAGGCTGTGAATGAAGTAAAGGTCTATGTCCGTGACCATTATGGCGATACCACCAAGACCGACCAAGATGGCAAATTCGTATTAAATACCAACCACATCTTCCCAGATAAAAGTTATTGGGTAATGACAGAAGATCCCTCGGGCATCTATCAAGCCGATTCGGTGGAGATAGAACCGAAATTCGAGGGCGGCGACCACGATTGGTACAGTGGCAGTTACAGCACAACGCACAATTTCACTTTGAAAACAAAAACACCTGACTCCGAAACTCCTAAGGAGAATAAAGAACCCGAAATCCCCGAAAAATCAAACGAATAACGATGGAATTGTCGCTTAAAAAACGCATTGGTCTCGAAATTGCCCGAAGCATCAAAAACAATCGCAAAAAACTTCACGAACTCAGGCAGTTGTTTTGGGAATGTACGTTGCGGTGCAATCTTCGATGCCGTCATTGTGGCAGTGCGTGTTTGCCAAAATCGCAAATCAAGGATATGCCCGCCGAAGATTTTTTGGCAGTTGTGGACAAAATAACGCCGTATGTTAATAATCACGAACTTATGATAATAATCACCGGTGGCGAACCTCTTTTGCGTGATGACATCGAATATGTTGGAAAACAGCTTTACAACCGCGAATATCCTTGGGGATTTGTCAGCAACGGTATGTTATTGACAGTTGATAGATTAAAGTCGTTGATTGATAGTGGGTTGAGAAGTACAACCATAAGTTTGGACGGTAATGAATGCGATCATAATTATATGCGCGGCAACAATGAAAGTTGGCAACGTGCCTTCAACGCAATACGTTTGCTTGGTAAAACTTCCGGATTAAATTGGGACGTAGCAACTTGTGTTACGCCCAAAAGTTTGGACACTCTCAACGAATTGAAAGTTAAACTCTTTGACGTTGGTGTAAAAAGTTGGCGAGTGTTTTCGGCATTTCCGGCGGGACGTGCCGCGGAGAACAAGGATTTGCAACTCAACGGCGCACAACTCAGGCAATTGATGGATTTTATCATAGAATGTCGCGCCGAGGGCAAGCACGTAAGTTATAGTTGCGAAGGCTTTTTGGGACGTTACGAAAACGATGTCCGCGACAATTTTTATAGTTGTGAGGCAGGCGTTTCGGTGGCATCGGTGATGAGTAACGGCGACATTTCAGCGTGTCCCGGTATAAGGGCTGTGTTTAGTCAAGGCAATATTTACAAAGACGATTTTTGGGAGGTTTGGAACAATAAATTTCAAAAATTCCGCAACCGTGATTGGGCTAAGATTGGTATTTGTGCAGACTGTAAATTTTTCCGCTACTGCGAAGGCGGCGGAATGCATCTCCATAATGCCGACAACTCGTTGATGATGTGCCACTTAGAAAAATTGAACAGTTGAAATGGGAGAGGTGAAAATTCAAAAAAAATGACGTTTCTTAATCAAGCCTTTGACGGACTTTCGCTTTCTAATGGTTCGATATGAATTGCAACATGAGTATGCTCGCCGTAACGTTCTTTTAAAAGGCGTTCAATTTCAGAGGATTTGTCATGTGCCTCGTTAAGCGACATTTTACCACTAAGAAGAATGTGCATTTCGATGGCGTAACGGTTTCCGATTCTGCGTGTGCACAAATCATGAGGCTCGGAAACTCCGGGAACGCTTGATGCAATTTTTATGATTTCGTCTTCTATTGAATCGGGTAACGATTGTTCCATAAGTTCGTCCATACCGTTTTTAAGAAGTTCAACGGAGACTTTAACAATCATAATTCCGACAATAATTGAAGCAATCGGGTCAAGTACGGCCCAACGCTCGCCAAGCAATATTGCACCGCCGATACCGATTCCCGTGCCGATTGACGAAAGCGCATCGCTACGGTGATGCCAAGCGTTTGCAATCATTGCCTTAGAATTGAGTATTTTGGCCTTTGCAATGGTATAACGGTAAGTTAGTTCCTTTAAAATAATTGATGCTAACGCTGCCCATAAAGCCAACATTTCAGGCTGAGTGAGAGCTTCACCGTTTGCCCAACTGATTATTTTTTTAACACCGCTTATGAAAATTCCTACGGCAACAGCAAACAGTGCAACACCGATTAATGTTGTTGCAAGGGTTTCAAATTTGCCGTGTCCGTAGTCATGCGATTTGTCTTTGGGCATACGGCTTATTTTTACAAATGCCAAAACAACAATGTCAGTGGCAAAATCTGACACAGAATGTACTGCATCGGCAATCATTGCGGCACTATGTCCGAAAAATCCTGCTAAAAACTTGAAAACTACCAAAATAAGATTGACACCGCTGCCAACAAATGTTACTTTGTATATTTCTTTTTCTTCGTTCATAATGAGTTATTTTCCTTTATCCTAACAGCAATCCGCTGACTTTTGCCGTATCTGAAGCCCAATTGTAATCATATACGAGGTCAGCCTCAGACTTGTCAGCGACGATTTCGATGTTTTGCGCAGCGGCTTTGATTGAAAGGATTTCGCCTATTTTGGCGCGGGCGGCAAGTTTCCTTAAAAGCCCTTGAACGGCCTTGTTGTCGAGTTGATGAGCAATTTGACCGCTAAATGGCATTTCTAGCCATATTATTTCGTTTTTGTTGATGTCTAAAACGCCGAAAACCAAGCCTTTGGAAAGGTTGCTTGCTGAAATTCTTACTTGATGCTGAACGCACGAAGGATCGTAGGCTACGCCTGTTTCGTTGGAAACTTTCATCGGATGTTTTGAATCCATCCATCCGACTACAAGATTTGGCGAAAGCGTGCCGGCGGTGTAGGCATTGCAAGTGAAAACGGCGTATTTCGCATCGGTTTCGCGAAGTTTTTGAATGTCAAGTTCTATGTATTCCGCAGTGCCGATTAGGTCGGGAATATGCATAATGTCGCCTGAATGTTTTGCTCCTTCAAACGAAAGTTCATAATATGCACATTCTCTGGTTTCGCCTGATTCATAAATAATTGCGGCACTAAGATCCATATCAAGATGTTGAGCAGGAAGTCCGACGCCCCACTGCAAAAACAGCCTTATATTGTTGCCTTCCGGTTTGAAAATCGTTCCCTGCAATGCGCAGTCGGTGTCTTGAATCGTTTTTGCCCTTTCGCCGATTGAAAGCGGAATGTCAAACAATTCGGGGGCGATGTACATCGTTTTGCCCTCGGCGGGAAGTTTTGAAAAACGTTCTTTTAATACGCTGACATACAAGCCTTTGACCTCTTGAATCATTGTTTTTAATTCCTCGTCGGAATAGTTGGCAATAAGGCGCGGCTTTTCGATGCGCTTGTTTTTGCCGGTGATTGCCTTTACGGTGCGGATTTCATCGCGGGTGAAATAATTTTCAGCGTACATCCCGAGCGTTATCAATAATCGCGTTGGAATTTGGTCGGCAATTTGCAAGAACTTGTCCAAAACCAACTTTCTGTCAGTGGATTGCAACAAAAGCGAAAACAACTGACGTGCAAAATTTCCCGGACGTTGCTGTAACAGCATTAACATTTTTTTGCTGTCATCAATTTCGCATGATTGTTTCAATTTGTTGATTTCGCCCTGCCAAACGGTGTAATCTTTTCTGTAAAAAATATCAAGTATCTTTTTAAGATTATTAAAACCGTCCTTTTTCGCAAATTCAGTAAGACGAAGCGCACGGATAAACCTTACCCACATTTCGCGTTTCGGGTGCATTATTTCGCAAATTTTTTCTGCGCTGAGTTTCAATGAATTAAGCCAAAATGCAACTATTTTGCACATTGGGCGTGAATAGTGAAGTTTGAGTTTTGCTACTTCTTTTGCCATCACATCTTCTCTTATTTTTTTCACCCAATTGTGCGACGAATCTTTTTCCCAACTGTAGCCGATAGAATTTTTCTTGGTTTCAATCAGCGTTTTGGGTTCAATTATTTGGATTTGATTGGTATGATTGTACCAAAGGTAACGCAGAATGTCGGTAGGAGAGGAGAAATATTCCGCCGTTTTTTGAATTTCGCCATTTTTCAAAAGAAAGTCAACAACAAGGATAATTGTCTCTTTTGCAACGATTTTAACATCGTTAGGCATCGTAAAGTTTTTGAAAAGGATTTTTAGACTGTCTTTTTGTGTGGCCTCAAGTGCGACGGGCGAAGCGAGTAGATTTTCAAAATGTTTTTGTAAATCTTTTTCCGTCCAAAGGTTTAGAATTTTATGTTTTGAACCTTGACCCGAAATTTTCTCATCGGAAAATTCAAATGGTGTACCGCAAAATGGACATCCGTTGTACCTTTCAATCGGGAACGAACCTTCGGGAATGTAATGTCCGCACGGCATCTGAACCGCTTTTACGCCAAGTTTTTTAGGATTGAAATAGTTAAAAATTGCTGTTGCAATATGGTCGGCACGGCTTTCACCTGTTGGGATAATCCAATTTTTTACCAGTGGTGTCCAATTTTTGTCAATGCCGAGAGCTGATTTTATAATGCCGTATATTTCAATGAGTTGCTTCTCGGGGAGACTATTGATGACGTGGAGAAGTTTTTCGCTGACCACGTATCCTGCTTTGTACAAATTGATGCAGAAATCAGCGGCAAAATTTGAAATTTCCTTCGTTTCAACCACCTGATTTTCAGGAATAAAAACTGCCCTTTGGCGTAGCGCCACTTTTAGAAGTGAAATTCTGTCCATATCGCATTATATTTGAAAAAAAAAGGCAATCGGGAAACTAAAAATTTCGTGAAGTAAATTTTGAAGTAAGTTTCCCTTGGCCTTTATGGTTGCAAATATACAACAAAAATTTTGAAATGGAGAAATAAAAACAGTTTTTTTATTTTTCAAAAAAAGAAATTATTTCCTGTTTTCTTCGTACCAATCTATGAATGCTTGAGAAAGCCTTTTGATGCCCCCCGGTGTCGGATAATCTCCTGAAAAATACCAGTCGCCGGTGTGATTCGGAATAGCTTTGTGAAGGTTTTCAATGGATTGATAAACGATTTGAATTTCGCTTTTAACATTTGGCGAGCGCAACATTTCAACCATTTTTTGGGAAATATCTTCGTCGCTGAATTGTGCATAAATCTCTTTTACGAAATTTTGCATTTGAGTTTTCGGCAATGACATTTGAGCCTTGCATTTACGGTAAACATCGTCGATAATGCTTTCAAGTCCGCGAGATTTCAGCAGTTCGATAGCCGCTTTAAAAGCAATAAATTCGCTCATTTTCGACATATCAATTCCGTAATAATCCGGATAGCGGATTTGAGGTGCGGAGCTTACGATAACGATTTTTTTGGGGTGGAGTCTGTCAAGTATGCTTATAACAGATTCTCTTAAAGTTGTACCTCTGACGATTGAATCATCGATGATGACAAGATTATCAATATTTTCTCTAAGACTGCCGTAAGTGATGTCGTAGACGTGAGCGGCAAGGTCGTTTCTTGAATTACCTTCAGCGATAAAAGTTCTCAGTTTAATATCTTTTAATGCTACTTTTTCGCTTCTGATATAATGGTTGCAGATACTTTCTAATTGTTGGCGGGTGGGTTTTTCATTAAGCGATAAAATTTCATCTATCTGTTTGTTGAGCAAATACTTTTTTAAGCCCTCCAACATTCCGTAAAATGCAACTTCAGCCGTATTAGGAATAAAAGAAAATACAGTATTTTTAACATCGTAATTCACAGCCTTTAGGATAGGTTCTCTTAACATTTCGCCTAACGCCTTACGTTCTTTGTAAATGTCAATATCGCTGCCTCGTGAGAAATATATCCTTTCAAAAACGCATGATTTTTTTTCTTTGGGTTGAATGATTTCCGCAACTTGAATTTTTCCTGATTTGCTGACCGTGATAGCCTGACCGGGAAGGAGTTCGTGAATTTGTGCGGCGTTAAGGTCAAAAGCCGTCTGAATAACAGGTCTTTCTGAGGCGAGAGCTACGATTTCCTCGTCGTAATAATAAAAAGCCGGACGTATGCCCCAAGGGTCGCGCATCGAAAACATTTCACCGCTGCCCGTAAAACCGCAGATTACATATCCTCCGTCCCAAATTTTTGAGGTTTCTAAGAGGACTTTTCTAATATTAATATTGTCTTCGATGTATTTTGTAACTTCCAAGCCTGCAAGACCTATCGAACGTGCCTCGTTAAAAAGTCTTTCGCTTTCGCAGTCAAGACGGTGTCCTAACTGTTCCAATATTATATAAGTGTCGGAATAAACTCTCGGATGTTGACCTTCAGAGGTGATTTCTCTAAAAATATCCTCAACGTTTGTCATGTTGAAATTGCCGCAAAGACAAAGGTTTTTTGCTCGCCAGTTGTTGCGTCTTAAAAAAGGATGAACGTATGAAAGACCGCTTTTACCGGTTGTGGAATATCTTAAATGTCCCATATAAATTTCACCGGCAAAGGGTAATTGTTTCCCAGCATACGTAGCGTTGGGGAGTTGCCCTTGACTCAGATTCGTGAAATTGTCCTGAACGGAGGAAAAAATTTCCGGTATCGCGGAAGAGCCGGCGGCTTTTTCTCTGAACATATATTCCTGACCCGGAGATGCTTTGAGTTTTACGCAGGCAATTCCTGCACCTTCTTGCCCTCTGTTGTGCTGTTTTTCCATCATAAGATAGAGTTTGTTGAGGGCGTACATCCATGTTCCGTATTTTTGCTGATAATATTCAAGCGGTTTCAAAAGGCGTATCATTGCCACACCGCATTCATGTTTTAATTGTTCCATTTATTTTATTTGCCTAAAAAATTAAATTTATGCCATACGGCTGCAAACTTAATTATTTTTTCAGAGTTTTTTGTTACGTGAAAGAAAAAAAATCAATTATTTTTTCTTATCAAAATGCTGAGGATTGCGCAAATTCCCATTAAAAACGGATAAAACAAATAAGGCAGTATCATGGACGGTGAAATTTCGCAAAAACTTGCCGCTAAAAGCATTTGCGCTCCGTAAGGAATTATACCTTGTGCAAAACACGAAAACGTATCAAGCAAACTTGCCGCACGTTTAGGATTGATACCGAATTTTTTAGCGATTTTGTTTACGGGTTGTCCTACTGTTATAATAGCGACGGTGTTGTTAGCGGTGCACAAATCGGCGAAAAATACCAAAAATGCGATGCTAAATTCAGAGGCTCTGCGCCCTGAAATTTTCGAGGAAAGTTTTTCAACGAGATAATCCATTCCGCCGTTGTAGCGTATTAATTCCAACATTCCGCCCGCTAAAAGTGTTACGATAATTAATTCTGACATCGAAAGTATACCTTTTCCCATTTCGGCAAACCACCCGAAAATGTCGTAACTGCCTGAAAATATTCCTATTATGCCGGCAAAAACTGTTCCTAACAAAAGTACGATCAAGACGTTGCTGCCAAATAATGCCGGAATTAGAACAACAAGATAAGGTACTATTTTAAAAAATTGAATTTCAGTATTTTGCAGTGTTGCGTGAATATCTTTTCCGATAAAAAAATACAGAATTGCGACAATAATTGCAGCTGGCAAAACGATGCGGATATTTTCAGAGAATTTATCTTTCATTTCGCAGCCTTGTGATTTTGTGGCGATGACAGTTGTATCGGATATAAACGACAGATTATCACCGAAATAAGCACCTCCGACAATAATTCCTGACATTAAAGCCGTGCTGATGCCTGTTTGTGAGGCTATTCCGGCGGCTACCGGCATGAGGGCGGCTATCGTTCCGACCGAAGTTCCTACTGCTAACGAAATAAAACACGAGGTCAAAAACATTCCGGGTAAAAGAAAATTATCGGGAAGAATTTTTATTGCTATATTGACGGCTTCTTGTACGCCGCCCATACTTTTAGCACTTTGAGCAAAGGCTCCGGCGAGTACGAAAATCCAAATCATCAGCATTATATTTTTGTTTCCCGCACCGCGGCTAAACCTTGTAATTCTTTGATTCAAAGTTAGTTTTCTTGTGATAGTAATGGCGTAGACCGATGAAGTGATAAAAGCCACTGTTATCGGCACTTTATAAAAGTCATTGAGGATTAACGAGGCTAATAAATAAACCGCCAAAAAAACTATCAGCGGTGTCAGAGCAAAAAAATTAGGTTTTTTCTCTGCTATATTACGGATATTTTCTGACATTTTCTAAAATTTTTTAAGAGCGCAAAAGTAATTATTTTTTCATTCCGCTAACAAATTATTTCAACACAAAATCACGAAAAATGCAATATTAAATTTTTAGAATAGATGAATTTTTGTATAAATATTCATTTTTTGCATACGTATTTCCCTTAATTGAAAAAATATTCAAAAAAAAAATTAGTATTTAACGTTTAATTAACGTTAAATGGTTTACTTTGCAACCAAAGATTTAACTCGTTAAAAAAAATGGCAAACAATTTACAAATCGAAAATTTGGAACAGGTGGTTGTCAGATTCTCCGGCGACTCCGGTGACGGTATGCAACTCGCAGGAAATATCTTTTCAACCGTTTCTGCAACTGTCGGCAACTCTATCAGCACATTCCCTGATTATCCCGCTGACATCCGTGCTCCACAAGGTTCATTAACCGGTGTTTCGGGATTTCAAGTGCACATCGGCGCAGGAAAAGTTTACACCCCCGGCGATAAATGCGACGTTCTTGTCGCTATGAATGCCGCCGCTCTCAAAACACAGTATAAATATGCAAAACCAAATGCAACTATAATTATTGATACTGACAGTTTTAAATCCGCTGATCTTCAGAAGGCTCAATTTCAAGGTGAAGACTATCTCGGTGAAATGAATATCGACCCTGATAGAGTTATCGCTTGTCCGCTTACAACTATGGTTAAGGACTGCCTTAAAGATTCAGGTATGGACAATAAGAGCATTCTCAAATGCAGAAATATGTTTGCTTTGGGTCTTGTTTGTTGGCTTTTTGACAGAGATTTGAACATCGCTTTCAATTTCTTGAAAGAAAAATTTGCTAAAAAAACAGGTGTTGCAGAGGCTAATATAAAAGTTATTCAAGCAGGTTATGATTATGGTCATAATACTCATTCTTCTGCAATGAATGTTTATAGAATCGAGACCAAAGACAAAGTTCCCGGTCGTTATATGGACATAACCGGCAATAAAGCAACCGCTTACGGTCTTATCGCCGCTGCTGAAAAAGCAGGTCTTAGACTTTATCTCGGTTCTTATCCTATCACACCCGCAACCGACGTTTTGCACGAACTTTCAAAACACAAATCTTTGGGCGTTACGACGGTTCAGTGTGAGGACGAAATCGCAGGTTGTGCTTCGGCAATTGGAGCATCTTTTGCAGGTGCACTCGCCGCTACAAGTACCTCTGGTCCCGGTATTTGTTTGAAATCAGAGGCTATGAACTTAGCCGTTATTTTGGAACTTCCGCTCGTTGTTTTGGACGTTCAAAGAGGTGGTCCTGCAACAGGTCTTCCTACAAAATCAGAACAGACCGACCTTTTACAAGCACTTTACGGAAGAAACGGTGAATCTCCTATGCCCGTTTTAGCGGCACTTTCACCAACCGATTGTTTTGACGCCGCTTACGAGGCTTCAAAAATCGCTTTGGAACACATGACTCCCGTTATCCTTTTGACAGATGCTTATCTTGGTAACGGTTCGGCTGCTTTCAAACTTCCTAACTTAAACGATTATCCGGCAATCAATCCGCCGTACGTTCCCGAAGAACTTCTCGGAAAATGGACACCTTATATGAGAAACGAAGATATGGTTCGTTATTGGGCTGTTCCGGGCAGAAAAGGTTTTACCCATATTCTCGGTGGTTTGGAGAAAGACGACAAAACTGGCGCAATCTCTACAAATCCTGAAAATCACGACCTTATGTGTCGCAAAAGAGCTGAAAAAATCGAAAAAATTAAAGTTCCCGATTTGGAAGTTGAAGGCGACAAAGACGATGCAGAGCTTTTGATTATCGGTTTTGGTTCAACTTACGGACATCTTCACGCTGCAATGGACGAAATGCGTCAGGCGGGCAAAAAAGTGGCTTTGGCACAGTTCAAATATATCAATCCCTTGCCGAAAAACACGTCAGAGGTTTTGAAAAAATACAAAAAAGCAGTTGTTGCAGAGCAAAATCTCGGACAATTCGCAGGCTATTTAAGAATGAAAGTTGATGGTTTTGTTCCCTTCCAATTCAATGAAGTTAAGGGACAACCTTTCAACGTAAGCGAACTTGTAGAAGCGTTTAACAAACTTTATTAAAACAGAAAAAAATGAGCGAATATACAATAAATGATTTTAAGAAAGGTCAACCCCGCTGGTGTCCGGGTTGCGGCGACCATTTTTTCTTGGCGGCATTACAGAAGGCGATGGCTGAAATCGGCGTTGCCCCTGAAGATACGGCAGTGATTTCGGGTATCGGATGTTCGTCACGTTTGCCGCATTATATGGCAACTTACGGTATGAACACTATTCACGGACGTGCGGCTGCTATTGCGACGGGTTGCAAAGTAACGAATCCTAAACTTTCAGTTTGGCAGATTTCAGGCGACGGCGACGGTCTTGCAATTGGCGGTAATCACTTCATTCACGCAAACCGTAGAAATATTGATTTGAAGATGATTCTTCTTAACAACAGAATTTACGGTTTGACAAAAGGTCAGTATTCACCGACTTCACCGAGAGGATTTGTTTCAAAATCATCACCTTACGGTACTGTTGAAGATCCTTTCCGTCCGGCTGAATTATGTTTTGGTGCAAGAGGACATTTCTTTGCAAGAGCGGTTGCAACCGATGCTCAAGGCACTAACGAAATCTTAAAAGCGGCTCACGCTCATAAAGGTGCGGCTGTTTGTGAGATTCTTCAAAACTGCGTTATTTTCAACAACGGAACTCACGATTCTGTTTACACAAAAGAAGGTCGTGCTAAAAATGCCATTTACCTCAAACACGGAGAAAAAATGGTTTTCGGCGAAAACAACGAGTTCGGTTTGGTTCAAGACGGTTTTTCGATTAAAGTTGTTAAAATCGGTGAAAACGGTTATACCTTAGACGATGTTTTGGTTCATGACGCACACGCAGTAGATAACACTTTGCAGTTGAAATTAGCGTTAATGGAAGGACCTGATTTTCCGATTGCTTTGGGTGTAATCCGCGATGTTGAAGCCCCGACTTACGACGATGCTGTTAATGCTCAAATTGAAGAAGTAAAAGCTCAGAAAAAATATCATAATTTCTCTGAACTTTTGGAAACAAATGATATTTGGGAAGTAAAATAATCTGTTATCATAACAATTTATAAATTAAAACGACCCGTCAGATATTTTTTCTGCGGGTCGTTTTTTTTTATTGTTTTTAATTCTCCTTCTATATCGGCTGTGGATGCGCCTCATGCCGGCGGGGCAGTTCCCTTTTGAAAAAGGGAACCGGAAAACTTTTGTAAAAAATTAAAAGTTCTTTGGTTCTTTCTTTCAAGAAAGAACGCCCCCGCGGCGAGCGGCACTCACCGTCCTTTAGGGCGGTGTATTTTAAGGTTATTAGCATCAAATAATTTGAAAAACGTTTGTTAAACGTTGGCTTTTAAAATTTCTTGCAAATGTAAATAGTATGATACTGCCGTTATTGCCAATGCAATTGTAAGTCGTATCACCAATTCCTTATGTGTGTATTTCATGTCGCCGAAAAATTTGTTTAAAATTGTGTTTTTTTTCGTGTTTACTTTTGATTGATATGCGTCTACAAGTGTGTTGTTTTTTTCAGGATTCGATGGAGGAACCGCTGATGGGATTTCGTTATCTTTGTTGATATTAAAGAGGTGGTAGAGTAGGGTAGCCACACCTGTTACTAAGCCTATCATCATCATTGTACCTTTTCCTGGATAGTATTGAATTTGAAATAAATTACCCACTGCCATTATTGACATGCCAAACCACGAAAGTTGATGAGCGTATGCATTGATTACTTCCTTTGTGCTGGAGACGTTTCTTCTTGTTGCTGCTACAAAATAGCAAACAAGAGAGTATGAAAGCAATACCACCATATTTAATATTGTAATTGGTGTGTTATTGTTGCTACAATTGTAAACTCCAATAATAGCAGTAGCAGCTGTTATTAGTTCAAAATATAAAAATTTCCCTTTCATAATGATTTAAATTTCGTGTAAATTTATAAATTATTTGTAATTAACTTAATTTTGCTTGTGATTCTTTACAACACAATTCCGAGTACATGGACATCGTCGGTTTGTTCGTAATCGCCTTTCCATTCCAAAAAAGCGCGTTCCAATTCGTTGCGCTGTTCCGTCATCGAAAGGTGTGAATATTTCAACAAGATTTTTTCAAAATTCGTGGCATAAAAGCGTTTTTGCTTTTCACCGCCAAATTGGTCGATATAGCCGTCGGTAGTAGCATAAGCAATGTCGCCATGGTTTACCTTAAATTTTATGTTGGTAAATGGAACTGTATCGCGCCTATCAATGCCGATTGTCATGTGATTGGATTTCAGACGGATTAAATACGCATCATTTTGGTCGTTGACAATAATTTTTCCTCCGGAATCCTTGCATTTGGTTGTAGTTTCCTCGTCTGGAGTGCCAAATCTCAATAGATAAGCATACGAATACGCCCCTGAAAAATCAATTATACAATTTTTACGGTCGTACACAAACATACTTGCATCCATACTGTCGCTTGCTTCACCGTCTTTATCTCGCTGATGAAGTTGGTGAATAATTCCTGTACGCAAATAGTTGAGAATGTTGGCAGAATTAATCTCGTCGAGTTTGCTAAGTGTTTGATTGAGCATCACTTGTCCGAGCATACTGATAAATGCGCCCGGCACACCGTGTCCCGTACAATCGACAACGGCAAATACTGAAAGTCCGTTTTTATATCCTACCCAATGAAAATCGCCACTAACAATATTTCTGGGCATATTGATAATAAAATGATCGCCCAAAATCTCGTCGGAAAAAATCTTCATTGGCTGCACAGCGTCTTGAATACGGCGAGCGTAGGTAATCGAAGCGTTGATTTCCTTATTTTGAACCTCAATTTTTTCGTAAGCGTGATGTAGTTCGGTGATGTTGGTGCTCACCCATACAATCATCATTATATCGCCATTGTCGTCTAAAACGGGCGTAACATACGACTGAACCCAAAATGGTTCACCTCCTA
>JAEEGL014545331.1_pt1 | contig 13517 bp, 12 predicted proteins | sample 9134231 | NCBI WGS metagenome assembly JAEEGL01 (sample SAMN16246548, study PRJNA631951) | gut metagenome | biome: gut microbiome; feature: rumen; material: fiber-attached | host: Bos | place: Iran: Karaj | collected 2018-10
CAGAGCTACTTCCCGCATGACAACACGGCCTTCTTCGAGGGTAAGGACATGACCATGCTGCAGTGGTTCGCCCAGTACTCCCCCGAGCAGCTGGAGACCTACATGCGCGGCTTCCTGGGCCGGATGCTCTTCTCGGGCGACGACGTCTACAAGCCGGTCAACGTCCTCTCCGGCGGCGAGAAGGTGCGGTGCATGCTCTCCCGCATGATGCTGTCCGGCGCCAACTTCCTGATCCTGGACCAGCCCACCAACCACCTGGATCTGGAGTCCATCACGGCGGTGAACAACGGCCTGATCAACTTCCCGGGCAACGTGATGTTCACCTGCCACGATCACCAGTTCATCTCCACCGTGGCCGACCGCATCCTGGAGATCCACGACGACGGCACGGTCAGCGACTACTACTGCAATTACGACGAATATCTCGAGAAGAAGAATGCGTGACGGCGGACCGCGCCCGTTGCCCGCAGAGGGAGGGAAAGCCATGGAGCTTGACTGGAAGCGCCTCTTTGAAGAGATGCATCCCGGTTTCTTTGAGCGGGAGAATATCCGGGCCATTGACCCGGACAGCATCCACAGCGAGATGATCCTGCCGCTGAAGAGCACGGTCCCGATGCCTCCGGTCCCCGTGCGCGACAGCGTCCGCTACGCCTATTGGGACGGTGATCCGGAGCCCCTGTACCGCGCGGTGGAAAAGGTCGTCCCCGCGTGGGTCCCCATCTACCGGGAAAGCAGCGACCGCGTCCTCTGCGGCACGGAGAACGGAGAGATCCTCTGCTTCTGCATGGTGGAGGATATGGGAACGCACATGGGCCTGCGCATCGCCGGCCCCGGCTGCGTGGGGACTGTCCCGGAAGCCCGCAGGCAGGGCGTCGGGCTGCGGATGGTGCAGCTGGCCACCGAGATCCTTCGCATCGAGAACCGTGATCTCAGCTACATCCACTATACCGGCGTGGCGCCCTGGTACGCGAAGCTCGGCTACCGGACGGTCCTGCGCTGGAAGCGCGACGGCATCCTCTGAACCTGCACCCCATGCGTCTGCACGAAAGGAGCTTTCCATGAGCAACATCTGGCATGACATCAGCCCCCACCGCATCACCCCGGAGGACTTCATCGCGGTCATCGAGATCGAGAAGGGCTCGCACAACAAGTACGAGCTGGACAAGGAGACCGGCCATATCATCCTCGACCGCATCCTCTATACCTCCACGCACTACCCGGCCAACTACGGCCTGATCCCGCGCACCTACGCCGACGACAAGGACCCGCTCGACGTGCTGGTGGTATCTTCGGAGGGCATCTCTCCGCTGAGCCTTGTGCGCTGCTATCCGATCGGCGTCATCAACATGCAGGACCAGGGCATGGTGGATGCGAAGATCATCGCCATCCCCTTCAACGATCCCAACTACAACACCTACCACAGCATCGACGAACTGCCGCCGCACGTCTTCGAGGAAATGCGGCACTTCTTCACCGTGTACAAGAATCTCGAGGGCAAGACCACGGTCGTCAACGAGGTGCAGGGCCCGGAGGAAGCGAAGAAGATCATCCGCCACTGCCTGGACGCCTACATCGACAAGTTCTGCAGATAAGCAAAAGCGGCGCGCACGCGCCGCTTTTGCTGTGCCCTGTTGTGAGCCGGATTTGTCTGCCGTGGGGCGCTGCCGCCTGTCCGGGCGCATCCCGGTCTGTGTCCTCAGCCCGCCAGCGCCTCGAACACCATCACCCACAGGGGCATGGTGGCGATGCAGGAGAGGGTGGTCAGCACGTTGATCACCGAGGCGTATTTCGCGTCCTTGTTGTAGAGGATGGCGACCTGGTTGATATTGGACGCGGACGGCGCGATGGCGGCGAACAGCGGGATCAGCACGATGGATCTGTCCACGGAGAGGATCCCGGTCTTCAGGCTGAACACCGCCAGCAGCACAGCCAGCCCGGAACCCACCGCCATGCGGAAGAGGACCACGCCGATCACCCGCCTGTAGGAGACCAGATCCGAGAAGGACAGGCTGCCCACGATGATGCCGGTGATCATCATGCTGAGGGGCCCGATCATGACCGCCACGTCGGAGAAGGCCAGGGCGATGGGCTCCGGCAGCTTCAGGCCGATGAAGAGGGAGATCAGTCCCGCGGCCACCGCCAGCAGATTGGGATTCAGCAGGATCTTCCGGTAATCGGGCTTGCTCTCGTGGTCGAACATGCGGATGCCCACCGTCCAGAAGAGGATGTTGAACACCACCACATAGGCGCTGGTGTAGATGACCCACTCTTCACCGATGACATAGGAGACCAGCGGGATCACCAGATTCCCCGCGTTGGTGAAGACCACCGAGGCCCGCTCCACCTCCGACGCCTTCCACACCTTTTTCAGCACCCAGGCAAAGCCGAAGAACAGGATGTGGAACGCGACGGCCAGCCCCGCTGAGACCAGCAGTCCCCGGGTGATCTCCGGGCTGAGCTCCTTCTGGAAGGAATTGAAGATGACGCAGGGCGTGATGAAGTTCAGGGACAGACGGGAGAGCACAGCGCTGTCCGAAACCTTCAGGATCCTGCCCTTGACCAGCGCGGTGGTGGTGAAGAGGATCAGGAACAGCTCGGCGATCTTTTTGAGCAGGGGGATCACGATCATAGAAACAGCTCCTTGGGAGTGGGAGGGTCAATCGGCGGATCCCTCGGTGCTTTGGAGAGGGCCGGAGGGCACGAAGCTGTCGAAGATCAGCAGGTCATACCGGGAACGCAGCCGGTCCATGTCTTCCTGCGACTGCACGGTCCACGCCACGGTCCAGGCGCCCAGCTTCCTCGCGACGGAGAAGAAAGGGTTCCGGTCCGTCCGATGCTCCTGGGCGATGAAGTCCGGGCGGCCCAGAAGGTTGGTCATCATGCTGCCCAGCAGACATGTCCTGAAGGTGCGCCTGCAGACGCTCTTTTTTGTCGGGAAGGCGGTCAACTGGCCGCGGATCCGCTGCGGCCGGTGCTTCCGGAACCAGCGCACCACCCGGGGATCGAAGCTTTCCACACATGCGAGCCCGGGATAGCGCTGCAGCATGGCGTCCACCTTCCGGCACACGTCCTCGCGGTTCCGGCACTGCTTGATCTCGACGATCATGGGCACGGCGCCGTTCACCGCGGAAAGCACTTCGGAAAAGGTGGGAATGGCTTCATCGCTGTCCAGCAGGCGCAGGGAGCGCAATTCCGTCAGCGTGCAGGCGGAAACGGGCTTGCGCACGCCGCACATGCGCTCCAGATCGTCATCGTGGAAAACCACCGGCTCCCCGTCTGAGGAGAGCTGCACATCCAGCTCCATGCCGAAGCCCGAGGCCGCGGCCCGCCGGAAAGCCGCGAGGGAGTTTTCCGGCACTTCCGCGTCCCAGAGACCGCGATGGGCATAGTCCCAGCCCTCAAAGTCATGCAGGGACCGCGTGGGCAGCTGCGGCAGCGCGCAGAAGAGCCACAGGAGCGCCAGCAGGACCATCACCAGAAACACAACGACCATAAACGCCTCCGGGATCTGTACAAACCGGGTCCATGCCCCGGGATCGCCCTCACTGCGCCGGGACCGTCTCCTTCAGGCTGTAGCACATGATGGTCTCGACGAGTTCGGGGAATTCCCACTCCAGGGTCCTGCGGTTGATGATGCGGAAGTTCTCGCCGTTGGAGTGGAGGGCGCCGTTATCCCACCAGCACACGGGGATATTCCACTGGGTGGCCGCCGAGACGAACAGCGCCGCATGATCCACCCGGGCCTGGGGATTGCCCTTGTCCACGGTGCCCCATTCGCCCATGTAGGCCGGGATGCCCTTGCTGATCCACCGGTCATAGAGCTTCTTGATGGGCAGCATGACCCCGCTGCGATCCGCGGGCCGCTTCGGGTCGAATGCATCCGTCCCCCTGGCGTTGAGGGCAAAATCGTAGGGAGAGTATGCGTGGGCCGCGACGATGATGCGATTGTCCGCGGAGTCCGTGGGCAGCACGAAGAGATCGCTGTCGATGCCGTCGGGGGAGGCCGCGTAGCCGGGCACCGCCAGATAGCGGTCGGCGTTCCGGCCGCCGGCGGCGCGGACCGTGTCCACAAAAGCCTGGTTCAGCCGATTGAGGCAGTCGGCCGCGTCCTTGACCTCGAGCATGGCGGTGTTGAAACTCCACTCGTAAGGGGAACCCACCAGCCGGGGCTCGTTCAGTCCCTCGAACACCAGGCGCTCGTCATAGTCCGCAAAGCGCTCGGCGATCTGAGCCCAGATGCGCGTGACGTAGGTGAGCGAGGCGTCGAGATGCTCGCTGTCCGGGAAATACCAGGCGGGGGCGTTGTCATGATGGATGTTGATGATGACGATCAGGCCGGCGTCCAGCGCCCAGTCCACCACTTCCTGCACCCGGTCCATCCAGGCTTCGTCCACATTCAGGTCGGCGTCCACATGGGTATGCCAGCTGACGGGGATGCGCACGAAACCGAAGCCGGCGTCGGCGATCGCCTGAAAGAGCTCGGGCGTGGTGCGGGGGTTGCCCCAGCTGGTCTCATCGTTCACGCCCCGGCGCTGGCCGTCGATATAGGCCTCAAGGGTGTTGCCCAGGTTCCAGCCCGTGCCCATGCGGCGCAGGAAAGCCATGGCCTCGTTGTCCGGGATCTCGAACTCCCCGATGGGCATCTCGGGGATCACGATCCCGCTGTCCGCCCATGCCAGGCCGGGAACGAGCAGCGCGAGCGCCAGGAAAATGGCAGCGATTCTTTTCAGCATGCCGATGCCTCCGTTCTGTGTCGGATGATCGTTCCGGGGCTTGCCTGTCCGACGGCTCGCGGCCGACGGGCGCTTTCCGGATCCTGAGGGAAGTATATCATCTTTTTCCGCGCTTGCAAAGTCCCCGGGAAACTGCTACAATAGATTTATTCCAAGCAACAGGAGGCGTTTTCATGTCCAACCCGACTTTTGTCATAACCCTTGAGAACGGCAAGCAGATGAAGGGCGAATTGTATCCCGAGATCGCGCCGAACTCCGTGGGCAACTTCATCAGCCTGGCCAACAGCGGCTTCTATGACGGACTGATCTTCCACCGGGTGATCCCCGGCTTCATGATCCAGGGCGGCGACCCCCAGGGCACCGGCGTGGGCGGCCCCGGCTACTCCATCCCCGGTGAGTTCGCGGCCAACGGCGTGAAGAATCCCCTGAAGCACACCTACGGCGTCCTTTCCATGGCCCGGGCCATGGACCCGGATTCCGCCGGCAGCCAGTTCTTCATCATGACCAGCACCAGCCCGCACCTGGACGGCCAGTACGCGGCCTTCGGCAAGGTGCTGGAGGGCATGGAAGCGGCGGACGAGATCGTCAACACCCGGCGGGACATGCGCGACAGGCCCGTGACGCCTCAGCGCATGGCTTCCGTTCGCGTGGAGACCGACGGACGGGAATATCCCTTCCGCAAGCTGTAAAGGGGCAGAAATGGAAAAGCAGACCACGACCGTCTACGTCGGAGGCAAGGCCTACACCGTGAGCTCCTCCGACGCCCCGGAGTATCTCAAACGCGTGGCGGCCTATGCGGACCGGAAGCTCCGGGAGTCCGTGACCGCCACCCGCCTCCCCGCCCAGCAGGCCTATGCCCTGGCGGCGATGAACCTGGCGGATGAACTGATGAAGGCACAGGACGAGAACCGCCGTCTGCGCCGGCAGCTTCGCAGCATGCAGGATCATGAAGATTGAAACGCTTGCCCCAGCGGGCAGCCGGGACGCTCTTGAAAGGGCCGTGGCGGCAGGCGCCGACGCGGTCTATTTGGGATGCACAGCCTTCAGCGCCAGGGCCGGAGCGGGCAATTTCGCCCCGGATGAGCTCCGCGACGCGGTCCGGCTGTGCCATCTCCACGGGATGCGGGTACACGTCACCGTCAACACCCTGGTGAAGGACGGCGAGCTGGACGCGGTCACCGACCTGCTGCGCATGCTGTGCGATGCCCGGGCAGATGCCGTGCTGGTGCAGGACCTGGGCATCCTGCGCATCATTCGGAAACAGTTTCCCGGCCTCACGGTCCACGCCTCCACGCAGATGGCGCTCCACAATCTGACCGGCGTGAAATGGGCGGCGTCTCAGGGGATCCGGCGGGTGGTGCTGGCGCGGGAATGCTCCCTGGAGGAGATCCGGAAAGCCGCATCGGCCGGGACCGAGGTGGAGGTGTTCGGCCATGGCGCCCAGTGCGTAAGCGTCAGCGGTCAGTGCCTCTTCTCCTCCATGGCGGGCGGCCGGAGCGGCAACCGCGGGCGGTGCGCGCAGCCCTGCCGCATGCAGTACCTGTATCGCGGCCGGGAAGGCGCCTGGCTGTCGCCCCGGGATGTCTGCATGCGGGATGATCTGCCGGCGCTGGCGGAAGCGGGCGCCTGTTCGGTCAAACTGGAGGGCCGCCTGAAGCGCCCCGAGTACGTGGCCACGGTGACCCGCAGCTACCGCGCGGCCCTTGACGGCGTTGCGGACGGCACGTTCCGGAAGGCGGACGCGGGCGAAAAACGCGAACTGCTGCAGATCTTTCAGCGGGGCGGCTTCATGCGCGGCCGCGCCATGGGCGTGAACGACGCCGGCTTCATCGATCCGGCCCGCGTGAATCACGGCGGCGTGCCCGTAGGCAGGGTGGAGCAGGCAGACAGGCGATTCGCGAAGATCCGCACGGATCTGCCGCTGCACGACGGCGATCAGCTGCGGATCGAAACGGCGCAGGGCGATTATGAGACGATCTATGCCGGCAGCGAGACGCCCGCCGGCGGCATCGCCAATCTGCGGCTCCGGGAGGACGCGCGGCTGCGCGGAGGAGAACCGGTGGTGCGCCTGACGGACAGCGAGCAGCTTCGCCGGGCCATGGCGCTGCCCCCGCCGGAGATCTCCGTGTCCCTCTCCCTGCGCGCCGTGCCGGGTGAGCCGCTCAGCCTGACGGCGCGCTCCGGCATCTGCGCGGTGACCGCCGCGGGCGAGACCGTGCAGGCCGCGCAGAAAGCCGCGCTCACCGCGGAACGGGCCGAACAGCAGCTCCGCAAGACCGGCGGCACGGCATTCTCCGTGACGCGATGTGAGATACAGACGGAAAACGCCTTCGTATCGGCCTCCGCGCTCAACAGCCTGCGCAGGGCCGCGCTGGAGATGCTGACGGACGCGATCTGCGGGGCAAACGCGCCGGACGCCGTGCGTGAGATGCCTCCGGACGCCTGTGCGCTGCCCTCGGGTGCGCATCCGGGCCTTTGCGTCGTTCACCGGGCCGACCGGATCCCGAAGGAGGCCGCGGGCATGGTCACGGCCTGGCAGCCGGAGGACTGGCGGCCGGACGCTCTGGACAGCGGGATCGCCTCCTTCCCGGACGGCGTGTGGCTGCAGCTTCCCACGGACTGTGAGGAAGGGACGCTGCAGGCGATCTCCGCGTGGGTCGGCGCCCACCGCGAGAAGCTGGGCGGTGTGGTGCTGGGTTCTGTCGGGCAGCTGGGCATCGACTGGACGCTCCCCATGGGGGCCGGCATCGGCGTCCCGGTGATGAACCGCCGGGCGGCGCAGCTGCTGTTCGAAGCCGGATGCGTTTTCGTGACGGCCTCACCGGAGCTCAACCGCAGGGAACTGCAGATCCTGACGGAAGGCCGTCCGCCCATCCTGATCCCGTCCTGGGGCAGGGAGCAGCTGATGCTTCTGCATCATTGCCCGGCCCGCACTTTCCTCGGCCTGAGATCCGGCCATGCGGCCTGCGTCATGTGCGACACGCACGCGGATGACTGCCTGGAGGGGCAGGACCTGACCGACCGCCGCGGCATGCGCTTCCCCCTGAAAAGGGTCCGCCTCCCCGAGGGCTGCGCGGTGCGGCTCCTCAACAGCGCCGTGACGGACATCCGCCGGGAGGTGTCCCGGGAGGGCTGGCCGCAGCTGTGGCGCGTGGAGGACGAGACGGCGGGGGCCGCCGTGACCGCGGGACACTGGAACCGGGGCGTCGAATAGACCGTCTCCGCATGGGCGGAGCGATGCAGCACGATCCCACGATGAGGTGACAGCATGATTCAGACACCGATGCAGCAGCGAACGCTTCGCGTGCTGGAATTCACAAAGATCAGGGAGGAGCTGGCCTCTCTCGCCCTCACGGAGATGGGGGCCGAACGCTGCAGGCAGCTGGAGCCCTCGCACGATCTGACCGAGGCCGAATACCGCCAGCGGGAGACGGAAGAGGCCACGGTGGTTTTGCAGTATGTGGGCGGCACACCGCTGGTGGAGTCCTCGGATGTGCGCGCCTCCATCTCTCTGGCGGAGAAGGGAGCCACTCTGTCTCCGAGGGCGCTGCTGGATGTGGCGGCCATGCTGCGCGCCTCCCGGGCTGCCCGGGACGCCCTGCTGACGGATCGGACGACCACGCCCATCCTGCAGGAGAAGGCTGCCGCGCTGACGGACCTGCGCACCGTGGCGCGGGACATCACCGACGCCAGCCTCTCCGAGGACGAGATCTCGGATCATGCGTCCAAGACCCTGCTCGATATCCGCCGCCACCTGCGCGGCGCCAACGAGCGCATCAAGGAGAAGCTGAACCAGATGCTGCGCTCGTCCGTTTATCAGGAGGCGCTGCAGGATACGCTGATCACCGTGCGCAACGGGCGCTACGTGCTGCCGGTGAGAGCCGATCACCGCAGCATGGTCCCGGGTCTGGTGCACGACCAGAGCGCGTCCGGGGCCACCCTGTTCATCGAGCCCATGGCGGCCGTGGAAATGGGGAACGAGCTGAAACAGTGGGAACTGAAGGAGCGGCAGGAGATCGAGCGGATCCTCGCGTCCCTGTCCGCCGAGCTGATCCCCTTTGCCGACGCCCTGAAGGAGGACGTCGTCCGGCTGGCGGAGCTGGACTTCATCTTCGCCAAGGGCCTGCTCTCCCGGCGCATGCGCGGATGCCAGCCGAAGCTGAACAGCGAGGGCCGCATCCGCATCGTGCGGGGCCGTCATCCGCTGATCCCGGACGAGCAGGTGGTTCCCGGAAGCCTGTGGCTGGGGGAGGACTTCACCGAGCTGATCATCACCGGTCCCAACACGGGCGGCAAGACCGTCACGCTGAAGACCGCCGGCCTGCTGACGCTGATGGCCGCGGCCGGCCTGCAGGTCCCGGCGGATCTGGGCACCGAGCTGGCCGTGTTTGAGCAGGTCTTTGCCGACATCGGCGATGAGCAGTCCATCGAGCAGAGCCTGTCCACCTTCTCCGGACACATGACCAATATCGTCACCATCATGCGGGACGTGACGCCCCGGGATCTCGTCCTCTTCGACGAGCTCGGCGCGGGCACCGATCCCACCGAGGGCGCGGCCCTGGCCCAGGCGATCCTGACCCGGCTGAAGAACATCGGCGTGCGCACCATGGCCACCACGCACTATTCCGAACTCAAGGCATTTGCCCTCTCCACGCCGGGGATCGAAAACGCCTCGGTGGAGTTCGACGTGGAGACCCTGCGCCCGACCTATCGCCTGTCCATCGGCGTGCCGGGCAAGTCCAACGCCTTTGAGATCAGCAGGAAGCTGGGCCTGAGCGAGGCGCTGATCGATGACGCGAAGCAGCTGCTCTCGGGCGACAGCATCCGTTTCGAAGACGTGATCGCCAACGCCGAATACCACCGGCAGGTGGCGGAAAAGGAGCGGATGCTCGCCGAGGAAGCGGCAAAGGAGACCGTTCGCCTGCGGGACGAGGCGGAGAAACTCCGCAAGGAGATGGAGAGCCGCAGGGAGAGCACGGTCCGCAAGGCGAAGGAAGAGGCGCGCAGGATCCTGGAGGACGCGCGCCGGGAGTCGGACGCCATCATCACGGACCTGAAGCGCATGAAAAAGCAGGCCGCGACGCCCGACGCGGAGATCAACGCCATCCGGAAGCGGATGGACGCCTCCATCGACGAACTGAGCGAAGGACTGCAGCAGGCTGTGGATACCGGGACCGCGCCGAAGACGGTCAAGCCGGGCGATCAGGTGACGATCCTGACCCTCGGAACGACCGGGACCGTGCTGGCGCCGCCGGACGAGAAGGGCGACGTGCAGCTGCAGGCGGGCATCATGAAGTTCAAGGCGCACATCTCGCAGCTGCGCATGAAGCAGGAGCCCGCAAAGGCCAAACAGAAGACCACCGTGCAGGGACACGTGAACATGATGGACCGGACCGTCCGCATGGAATGCGATGTTCGCGGAATGAACCTGGAAGAGGCGCTGATGGCGGTGGGACAGTACCTGGATCAGGCCAAAATGGCGGGGCTCGGGGAGGTCTCCATCATCCACGGCAAGGGCACGGGCGTCCTGCGGGCCGGCATCCAGCAGGACCTCCGCCGCAATCCCCACGTCAAGAGCTTCCGGAAAGGCGTCTATGGCGAAGGGGAGGAAGGCGTGACCGTGGTGACGCTGAAGTGAGGAGCCGCGTATGAAAGACAAGCCGTTGATCCTGCTGGTGGATGACGATCCGAGCATCGCCGCGCTGGTGCGCCTGTATCTTGAGAAAGAGGGCTTCGAGGTCCACACCGAGAGCCGCGGGGACGACGCGCTGACGGCTTTCCGGAAGAACCCGCCGGACCTGGTGCTGCTGGACATCATGCTCCCGGGGCTTGAGGGGACCGAGGTGCTGAGGGACATCCGCCGCACCGGCGCGATCCCCGTCATCATGCTGACCGCCCGGGACGAGACCTTCGACAAGGTACTGGGTCTGGAACTGGGGGCGGACGATTATATCACCAAGCCCTTCGACACCAAGGAACTGGTGGCGCGGGTCAAGGCCGTGCTGCGCCGCACGGGAACCGCGGGGACCAGGGACGACACCCTCTCCTTCCCGGGCCTGACGGTCAGCCTGACCCAGTACGAGGTCCGCTATGAGGGCCGCCGCGTGGAGATGCCGCCCAAGGAGCTGGAGCTGCGCTACTTCCTGGCCGGCCACGCGGGCCAGGTCTTCACCCGCGAGCAGCTGCTGGAGCACGTCTGGGGTTTTGACTACGCGGGCGACTCTTCCCGCACGGTGGATGTGCACGTGAAGCGCGTCCGGGAGAAGCTGCCGGACCGGGAGCGCTACGGCTGGGATCTGGTGACGGTGTGGGGCGTCGGATACAAGTTTGATGTCAGGAGCTGAAGCGATGGATATGCAGATGCGGCACGGTTATTCCGCGCTGGGTTTCGGATGCATGCGCTTCCCGCGCACCATGGGCAGGATCGATCAGAAGGAAGCCGCCGCGGAGATCCTCCGGGCCTGTGAACTGGGCGTCAACTATTTCGATACCGCCTACATCTATCCCGGCAGCGAGGCGGCGCTCGGGACCATTCTGGAGCGCGCCGGCATCCGGGACCGGGTGCGGATCGCGACAAAGCTGCCGCAGTACCTCATCCGGGACAGGGCGGCCATCGACCGCTATTTCGACGAACAGCGCAGCAGGCTGAAGACCGGGCGCGTCGACAACTATCTGATGCACATGCTGACGGACATCGACGCGTGGCGCAAGCTGCAGTCGCTGGGCATCGAGGAATGGATCGCCGCAAAGAAACGCGCCGGGCAGATCGACCGGATCGGCTTCTCCTACCACGGCAACACCGCCATGTTCCTTCAGATCCTGGAGGCCTACCCCTGGGACTTCTGCCAGATCCAGTACAACTATGTGGACGAGGTCAGCCAGGCCGGGCGCATCGGACTGCAGGCCGCCGCGGAGAAGAACATCCCCGTCATCATCATGGAACCCCTCAGGGGCGGGCGGCTGGTGGACCGGCTGCCCCGCGCCGCCAGGGAACGGATCGCGCGGGAGGGCGGCGGCCGGACGGCCGCGGAGCTGGCCCTGCGCTGGCTTTGGGATCAGCCGGAGGTCACCTGTGTCCTCTCCGGCATGAACTCCATGGCCATGGTGGAGGAAAACTGCCGGATCGCCGCCGAGGCGCTCCCCGTCTGCATGGATGATGCCGAGCGCTCCCTGATCGCGTCGGTGAAGAAGGACATCGGCGAGCGCACCCGGATCGGCTGCACGGGGTGCGGCTACTGCATGCCCTGCCCGAAGGGCGTGGACATCCCCGGGACCTTCAGCTGCTACAACCTGATGAGCGAGGAGAACCGGTTCGCCGGCTGGAAGGCCTACTTTCAGACCGTGGCCATGCGCCGGGACCCGCCCTTTGCCGGCCAGTGCGTGGGCTGCGGACGCTGCGAGTCACACTGCCCCCAGCACCTTCCCATCATCAGCACCCTGAAGGACGCGGACAAAGCCCTGCGCCCCTTCTTCTGCAGGATCGGGATCGCGGCGGGCCGCCGCCTGCTTTTCCGGCGGAAACGTGAGGAGGCGAACAAGGATGAAAACGCTGATCGAGCTCTATGACGAGCGGCCGATCGAGAATGTCCTGGCGGCGGAGATGTTCCGGCCGGAGGAGGTCATTCTCGTGTGTCCCCCCGAAAAAGCGTCCGACACCGAATGGCGGCAGACCATCCGGGATTATTTCCTTCATCGCCGCGTGGAACTCACGGTATCCTTTGTGCCGGTCAGCCTTCTGGATGCCGCGCAGATCCGACGCGAACTGAAGAAGATCCTGAAGGAGCATCCGGACGCGGCCATCGACATCTCGGGCGGGACCGACGCGACCCTGTTTGCGGCCGGCGCCGCGGCGGGCACAACGCCGGTCTTCACCTATTCCCATAAGCGCAACACCTTCTTCGAGATCCAGCACGCGCCCTATGCGCACAGCCGTCCTTGCACGGTGAGGCTGGATGCGGCGTCCTGCTTTCTGATGGCGGGCGGCGTCCTGCTCCCGGGCCGGGAGGACAACGCCGGGCTGCGGGACCGCCTGGACCAGATCGAACGGGCGTTTGCCGTCTACAGCCGTTTCCGGCAGATCTGGCCGAAGCAGATCCAGTATTTCCAGCGGATCTCCTCCGCGGATGATGAGGGCCTCCGGGCGGAAGGAGGGCGCACGGTCAAGATCAGCAACGGAGGCACCGCCACGGTCTCGGAGGACCTGCTGACGGCGCTGCGCGACGCCGGATTGATCCGGGACGTGGAACTGGACCCGGATCGTGCCGCTTTCCGGTTTGCGGATGAGACGGTGCGTTTCTGGCTGCGGGACGTGGGCGCGGTGCTGGAGAACCATGTGTACAGCCAGTGCGTGAAAGCCGACGTGTTCGACGATGTCGTCCTGAGCGCGGTGGTCAACTGGCGCAGCCGGGACGGACGCCGCGATCCCGTCACCAACGAGATCGACGTGATGGCCGTTCGGGGGGTGCAGCCGGTATTCATCAGCTGCAAGACCTGCGACGTCAAAACGGAGGCGCTCAACGAACTGGCCGTGCTCCGGGACCGCTTCGGCGGCGAGGACGCCCGCGCGCTGATCGTCACGTCCGCCGGCGTGACCCGGGGAGGGTCGGCCATGCGCAAGCGGGCGGCGGCTTTGGGCATCGAAGTGGTGGACTGGGGCGACCTGGAGTCCGGCCGTCTGGCTTCCGTTCTGCGGGCAAAAAACCGCAAACTGTAATCAATTTACCGAATTTTCGTAATAAACTTGCGGTTCTTGCTTGATTTTTTTCGTCATATGCATTACAATTC
>JAEEGL014908404.1_pt1 | contig 13517 bp, 19 predicted proteins | sample 9134231 | NCBI WGS metagenome assembly JAEEGL01 (sample SAMN16246548, study PRJNA631951) | gut metagenome | biome: gut microbiome; feature: rumen; material: fiber-attached | host: Bos | place: Iran: Karaj | collected 2018-10
ATATCATGACTAAAGAGGCAGAAGATTCTACGGAAATCACCAACTGCCCGCGTATTATCGGGTATTGCTCTACTGCATGGGCGGCATATGAACACATGAGAAAGTCAGCAAAAACGGCATTTGCAAAGGTATATCTCAATCGTTCTTATGAATTGTATTGCAGCAAGGTGATGCGGCACGAGAAAAACATCGAGCACGTTTTCGGAATCAATGCAAGACTGTTCGCAGTCAAGGCGCCGAGATAATCGGCGCTTTGTCCGCACGGTTGAAATAGTTACAAATAGTAGTATAATTGTAATCTATTCTACCGTGCGACGGTATGATATATTACATCATTGTAACCATTTCTACCATGCAAAAAATCTTTTAGTAAAATCTTTTTATATCTATCTCAAAATCTATTCGTCATATTATACAAACTATACCCGATAATCTCACCCCTTTTCTACATTCTAAATCTTGACTTTTTGAAATTTTTGTGCTATAATTAGTGTATAAAGAAAAGAAAGGTGGCACCCCTTATGAAAAGAATCAACCGCAAAAAGCAAATTGAGAATATCGGCGCACTCGTTTCGGTTCTCTTGCTTATTTGGTTTCTTCTCTCATTTCTTGACACAAATATACATAGCCATTTAGGCGACGGATACGGACAGTATCACGCATGGAATATGTTTTATATTGTGTTCAAACTTATGAGATGATACGAAGGGCGCGTTATACGGACAGTATAACGCGCATTGCTTCGGTAGAAATAGTTACAAGTCTGTAACCATATTCACCGTATCACGGTGCAAATTATTACAAACTGTTGCTGATTTGTAACCATTTCTACCGTTGGGCAAAGGGGTATCGGGGCGACCGGAGCCGCCCCTCGGAATTGTTAAATTATTCAGCATAGAAGATTCTTGCCGATTCTTCAAGTTTCAGTTCGTAATCTTCCGGCGTGTGTCCGTCCTCACAAATGAAGTCTGCAAGCGGTGCGAGCTTTGCAATCTTGTTCAGGTAGTACAGACCGTTTTCGGCGTTTTCTGTTTCGCTCTCCATTTCATACCGCATGGACTGAACCTCTGCAAGAATGAAGCGGAACGGGGTATCTGCTTCCCAGTTGTCACCGAAGCAGGCTTCGTGTGCTTCGCGGAGTTCCTGCTCAGTAGTCAGGAGCATTTTGTGATAGACTGCCCAAGAATTGCGAATCATGAAAAACGGGTTCAGAATGCTTGCAAGCAGTCCGCGGATAGTTTCGATATTAGTCACAGTATACATTGTAATTCTCCTTTTCAGTTGGCGCACGGGGCGCATTCAGTGGGGCGTCTGCCCCTCTCCTATGGTCTTATTATACCACAGATTGACAAATTTGTCAAGGGGTTTTCAAAAATTTTTTTATTTAACTTTTGCCCTTTTCCCCTCGGTTAAAAAGGTTACAACCTCTCTCATTTCTGTAACCATTTCAACCGTGGCACGGCGTAAAATATTACAGCGTTGTAACCATTTCTACCGTGCAAAAAAATTCATGCTTTAACACGTTAAAGTGATACTACTTTATCAGATTAAAGCGACACGGTGGAATTGGTAACAATATCGGCGTTTTGCACAAAAATTTTCCACAATGTGCAAAACTATTGTGCACTATGCTCAAAATGAGTTTTCACCTAATTTTCACACAACTGTCACACAACTATCACAAATAAGCTGTATAATAAGAGCATGGAAAAGGGAGCCGGAACCCTACAAACGGAGATAGGAGAAAATGCTATGATACAGATATTTTTTGACCTTGACGGCACGCTTTATGACCTCTACGGTCAACCCGATTGGCTTGAAAAGCTGAGAAATGAGCAGGCGGGCGCGTATACCAACGGAGAACCGCTGTTTGATGAAAACAGCTTCTACAATATCATTTCTGACCTGCTTCTTGAGGGCGTGAAATTCGGTGTTATCACATGGCTTGCAATGCAAGCAAGTGAAGAATACGAAATGCACACGACAGAAGAAAAGCGGAATTGGTGCAAAAAATTCCTGCCGTTCATTGAAACATTCGCGGCGCAACCCTACGGCACACCGAAACAGAAAGCAATCGGCAAACATTCTGCAATCGAAATTCTGATTGACGATAATCGGGACGTTTGCAGAGTATGGCAAACCAAAAAACAACGCATTGCATACTGTGTGAATGAAAATTATACTGTCTGTGATGCACTGGCTGATATTTACAGTAAGTATTTCGAGGGCGCGGTTTGACCGCGCCTATCGGCTTACTAGGTGTTAGCCGTTGCTAACTGTCTGTAACCTTTTTCACCGTGTGCTTTGTAACTATTTTCACCGTAACACGGTAGAATTTATTACAAAGGATTACGGTAGAAAAGATTACAGCAATTAGTTAAAACAAAAACTTTTCAAAACTTCTTCATTTTGTCTAGTAAATCTGCATTTTGTCTAGTGCTTTTTCTCTTGCAATGTGGTATAATAAGACCATAGAGAGAGGGCAAACGAAACCGAAAGCCCAAAGCCCTCTTTCTAAAATCTGAATAAGGGCTTTCGGAGATAAGGAGAAATACCATGTTTAAGACTAAGCGCGAATTTTTCAAGTCCCTGACTGAGGGCACGACTATCACGGCAGAGCAGGCGGCTTTCGCTGTTTCGCTCATTGACGCACTCGACAAGGGCAATGACAAGCGCAAGACAAGCAAGGGCGCGCTTGCCGAGCAGGCACTGAAAGACGAGTTCCGCGCAAGGGTTTACGCGGTGTTCACCGCAGACCCGACACTCGTTGCAACGGAAACCGAGTTCGCCGCGATTCTCAATGACGGCACTTCGCACAACAAGGCAGGCGCGGCACTTCGTTTCCTTGCAAGCGATAAGGGCGGAAACGTGCTGACCTCTTTCAAGCAGAAAGTTTCCGCTTGCAAGGCAGAGGGCAGAACAGGCGGCGAAAAGACTTTCTACAAACTCGCACGGCAGGATGAAACTCCGGACGAAACGGAGTAAAGCCCACGGGGCGCGGTGAAAAATCCGCGCCCTCTTTTTGCACCCTGTTTTTGTTAAATGAAAAAACTTGTAATACTTTTTACCGTACTCCCGAAAATGTTTTAACAAATTATTGTAATCTTTTGTACCATGTTACGGTATAAATAGTTACAATACATACCCCATTTTGCACGGTAGAATATATTACAGCAATTTGTTAAAAGAAAAATTTTCCAAAAAGGTATTGACAAATAACTCAAAATGTGATATAATATAGATAACGAAAGGGGGTGAAGAAATGAAAGAAAATGCAGTCAAAAGATACGCAGAGTTCAAAATCGGTCATAAAATCTATGTTGTCGGCGGTTTGCATTGCTCTTACCCCAAAATCCACGAACCGTGCGGAATCTGTCACAGTACCGGAGAAGTGAAGATTTCCGGCAAAACCTTTACTTGCCCCCAATGCGGCGGCAAAATGACATACGACCATGAACGCGCAAGATACAGACATGAAATGCCGGCAAAAACGCCCATGGAAATCGGGCAGGTCAAAGAGGTCAGACGCAAGGGAGAAACAAAAGTCGAAGTTTCTTACATGACATATGAAACGGGTGTAGGTAGCGGGCGCGTGTATGCACAGGAAGATTGTTTTTTCCTCTATGAAGAAGCAGTCAGAGAGACCGAAAGACGGAATGCAGAATTTATTGCCGAAGAAATCAAGAAACACGGCAGAGAGTTGACCGAAGAAGAATGCAAATAATTCAAGTGCGTTATACTTTGAGTATAACGCATTTCTTTTAACAAACTTTTGTAATCATTTTTACCGTATCAGTTGTAATAATTTCTACCATACCACGGCAGAAAAAGTTACATTAAAACACGGTAGCATTTATTACAGTTTTAGTTAAAACAAAAATATTTTTCAAAACCCCTTGACATTTTTCTGATTATGTGTTATAATATAGATACAGTAAGGGGAGCGGATAAACCCCATAAACAAACCGAGATAGGAGAAAAAAATGAGAGAATTCAAACTGTATGCTGTTGTCAGCACTGACGAGAATCCGAGCGGTTACACAACTTTCGATGATGTGCCGGAACTGCCCGCAATTCAGGAACAGTTCAACAACTACGCAAAAGCAACTACTCCGGAAGCAATCGCAAGTGCCGCCGCGGCGCTTGAATACACCATGCGCACCGCTTCGACTGCGGCACGGCATGAAAGCCAGATTGCAAACGTGTACAACTTCATTCTGAAAAAGGTTCCGGTCGGCGCGGCGTTTGCTCCGACTGACCTCACAAAGGAATTTCATTTCTCCCGTGATGCGGTCAAGGTTGCAATCGAAAGACTGACAGAGAATGAAATTCTGACCGAGGGCGGTACAAAACTGGTTTATCCCGTTGACGACAATGGCAACGGCGGCAACTGGTCGGAATGGTGCAGACGCAAAATCATGCGGCGCGTCAGATAAGGAGAGGGGCGGTTCGCCGCCCTTTTTCTTTTGTAATCAAATTTACCGTAGCACTTTGTAATAATTCTAACCGTATCACGGTAAAAGTTATTACAACAAACACGGTGAAAAGTATTACAGTATTTGTTAAATAAAAAAAATTTTATAGACCCCTTGACAAATCACTTGAAATATGGTATAATAAAGACAGTAAAGGAGGCGGATACAATGAAAACTGTAAAAGCGGGTGCTCCCCTGTTTACTCTGTTCTATTCGCTTATTGCTATTGCAATCATCGGGCTTGAGTGCACGATTCCGGCAGGCATTATTTGCGTTTTCTTCTGCGTTGTTTGTCATGCACAAATCACAGTAAAAGCATTTTGCATTGTTCTTGTTACTTTAACGCTGATTCTTTCCGCAATTCCGGCACGGCAACCGAACCGCGTTATTGTTAATTTACCGAAACAAATTGACTTGTAAGGGGTGAAATCGAATGACTGAGAAAAGGGCGCGTGAAATTGAACAGCTTGCCGCAAATGCATATAGAGATATTATCAATGCGGCAGAGGTCAAGACGAATCAAGAATATGACTATTTTCTTGTTATCATTATGCAAAATATTGCTGTTAATTTGCCGCAGTTTTTGCGTGATGATTTTGTAAAATAATGCGACTTCGGTCGCATTCTTCTTTGTAACTAATTTTACCGTATTCATTGTAACTATTTTAACCGTACTACGGTAATAATTATTACATTTTCACCACGGTATAAAGTATTACAGTTTTTGTTAAAAGAAAAAAATTTTTGAAAAAGGGTTGACAAATCGCTTGAAATGTGGTATAATAAGACCATAGAGATAGGGCGGACGGCAAGAGCCGGCGCGAGAATCCTCTCTCCCCGCGTAAGCCTGACGGACGCGGAACTCCCGCCTACCTGACAAGGCGGAGAATCGGGACAGCCCCGAAATTCACGATAGATAGGAGTGGTCGCCTATGATTTAGGCTAAACTGAATAGCGAAATAGAGCGATTGCTCCGCGCCGCACCCTGTCCCCTTGGGGCGCGAATAATGCAGGGAACGCCGGACGAAAAGGGACATTGTCCGGCAACCATTTTAACAAAAGGAGATGAAACCATGAAAGCACGCGCATTTTTCTTCGCCGCACTGGGCATTCTGTCTGTTATCGGTTTGATTATAACGGTTTTCTAAGGGGCAATGAACCCCTTTTTTATTGTAACCATTTCAACCGTAGGTTTGTAACCATTTTTACCGTATACACGGTTGATATTATTACAATAGAATACGGTAAGATATATTACAGCAATTAGTTAAAACAAAAAAATTTTTTGAAACTACTTGACAAATCGCTTGAAATATGATATAATAAAATCATGGAAGGGGTGAAAATATGGATTGGGAACGCATCAATAAAGAATTCGCGCAGAAATTTGCAGGCTATCTCGTCAGTATAAATCCGCCTTGCATTTCTGATAATCGCGGGTATCAGTATATTATGAGCGCAAAAGAGGTTGCACTCGGCTACCGCGAAGATAAGGCGGTAACAATCGACCATGAAAAGAAAATGATAACTTTTAACAGATAAGGAGTGAAAATATGAAAATCTATCTCGTTTGCGGTGGTGAACCGCAATACGGACTTGACAGCCCGCCCGAAGCTTTTACTTCAAAAGAGAAAGCGTGCGATTATTTATTTGAATTGGGGCTTGAATGGTTTGCTGATTGTCCATATGAAGATGAAGTAAGCCAGAAAGAATGGCAGGAAGATGCATTAAGATTCACAGATGAAGTTAAAAACGTAAAAGATAATGATGTTTCTTTCCCCATTGTTATTAGCAGATTTCATTATACACATACGATTCTTGAATTAGAAACAGATAGCGCAGTAATATAAATTAACTAAACGTGGAGCAATCCACGTTTTCTTTTAACAAATTTTGTAACCAATTTTACCGTATCACTTTGTAACCATTTCTACCATAACACGGTATAAAAAGTTACAGCAATGCCACGGTGAGAATTATTACAATATTAAGTTAAAAGAAAAAATTTTCAAAAACCCCTTGACAAATCTTCAAAAGTATGGTATAATATAGATACAGTAAGGGGAACGGAAACCCCACAAAGAAAGGATATGATTTTATGAAGTCTATGCTCACTAATCACAAGCGCCGCGGCTATGCTTTCATCCCCAAGCGTCAGGCAAACCGCCGTATCCGCCGTGCCGGAAAGGTGGTGCGCTGGTAATGAGCTTTACACAAGACCATGTGCTGTTCACGGGCTTTCAGATTGACAAAGATGCTGACATTATCAAAGCCCTTGACAGCTTTATTCATAAGAATCCTGCGCCGTTTATCGCAGATTATCCAGCATATTTCGACGAAAACGGTCAGCCCAAAGATAACGCCGCGCTTGAAATTGAGGGCGAAATGATTGACAAAGGCTTTCTCATTCAGTCCGATTTTCTGCTCTGTCAATATATCGGCGTTTGTCAAATCATTTTTCAGGAAAATGATGATGACAAGGCGGTGCGGCTTGACCTCAATTCCCTTGCAAAAATTCCGCAATATCTGACAGAGTTTGTCAACGAATATTTCCCCGATGCAATCGAAGACCTTTTCATGATTAGTTATTCATATTAAGTTATTGCGGCGAGAAATCGCCGCTTTAACGTGCGAAAATGTTGTAACCATATTTACCGTAGATGTTGTAACTATTTTAACCGTATCACGGTAGATTTTATTACAATGAATATGGTAAGATATATTACAATAGTATACGGTGAAAGATATTACAGCATTTTGTTAAAAGAAAAAATTTTTGAAAAGGTATTGACTTTTTTCCTAAACTATGGTATAATAGAATCATGAAAGGGGATAGAACTATGAAACAGATTGTTTATTCAGTATATGAAATTTTCAATGGACGAATCTTGCTTAGAAAAGCAACTTTCTCAAAACATCGACATGCACGGGAATATATGGAGGACTGGCAAAGAATCAAACCGGAATCAGTTTATTATATCGAACCTCATGCAAAAAGAAAAGGCGAGCGGGTAGTATAATACCCGCTCTTTATTTATACAACTTCACGCTTTAATGCACCAAAGTACCGCGATTTTGTTAAAAGAAAAATTTTTCAAAAAGGTATTGACTTTTTCTTAAAAGTATGGTATAATATAATTAAAGAAAAGGGAAAGGAAAATCCCAAACACCAGAAAGGTTTTATTATGGAAGAAATCACATATGCTTATTTGATTTTACTTGATGATGAACGAGAACCAAGCGGAGTTTTTCTCACGGAAGAAGAAGCCCATGCGGCGGCAGAAAGATACCTTGCCGCACATTGGAGCAAAGAAGAAAACAGAATCAAAACTGCCGGCTATCTTTCCGAAGATGAAAAGGAATCTGCATTGCAAATTCTGGAAGAAGAAAAAGATTTCTGGAAAGAAGAAGGTTTTATTGATGATTTAATTTATATTGAGCAGGTTCCTATGGGCAAACTCGTTTCCTATTGGGGCGACAAATTTTGAGGGGTGAGATTCCCCTCATTTTTGTAACTATTTTAACCGTATCTTTTTGTAACTATTTCTACCGTATTACGGCATAACTTATTACAACTTTGTAACCATTTTCACCGTAGCGATGAAGGTTCGAGCGCGGTTTATTGCCGCGCCCGTACCGGAAATCTATACAGAGCGTAATTTCCGAAAGTGCCGTAAAGATAAAAACCTTTGAACTGACTGACCGGAACAGAAACCGCTTGATTTTGCTTTCTGTCAAGTGCATCGAGAACACCGCGTTTTTTCATGCAAAATTCATTTTTATTGATGACTTCGCGCATCTTCTCAAAAGCATCTTCCAGAGAGTAAACAACAGCAACACAGCACAGTCCATGCAGAATGTGAAATTCTTGTATCGGTAAGCGTTTCATGGGGCGTCGCCCTCCTTTCATGATTCTATTATACCACATTTCAATCAATTTGTCAAGAGGTTTTGAAAATTTTTTTCTTTTAATTAATTCTGTAATAATTCATACCGTATCACTTTGTAACCATTTTAACCGTATCACGGTATAAATTATTACAATTCCGTCACGGTAGAAATAGTTACAGCGATTAGTGAAATTGCACAAGTTTTTTCAACAATCAAGCAAGTTTTTGTGCAAAACGTAGAACCGAAAATTTTTCTCGAAAACCCCTTGACTTTTTCCGGAAAGTATGCTATAATATAGATACAGTAAGGGAGGGGAACGGAAACAGAAAGCCCACCGCCCCGAACCTCAATTTATAGGGCTTTCAGATAGGAGAAAAGATATGTCTACCAACACTAACGCATTCGCTAACAAGCGCGCATTCCTCGCATCTCTGACCGCCGGTGCCGTCATCACTCAGGAGCAGGCAGACTATGCCGCCGAGCTGATTGCCAAGCTGAACAGCTCCAATGAGAAGCGCAAGACCTCTACAAAGGCACTCGCCGCCGCCGCTGAAAAGGACGAGTTCCGCAATACCGTTCTGTCCTACGTTTCCGATACCATGCAGAGTTCCGGCGAAATCTCCCGCGCCATGATTGCGGACGGCAGGACTGCCGCAAGCGTGAACAAGGTTGCAAGTGCTCTGCGTGACCTTGCCGCGGCGGGCTTCGTGATTGTCAGCAAGGATTACAAGGAAAACGGCAAGGGCGCAAAGAAGAACGGTTATGTGCTCCCGCCGATTGACGAAACCGAAACCGCAGAGGATGAGGACGAAATCGAAACCGAGGACTAAAGCGAAAAGGGGTATACCGAGAGTATACCCCTTTTTCCTATTTGTAATACCTACCATTTTGGTAGGCATTTGTAACCATTCTTGCCGTACCTTTTGTAACCTTTTTCACCGTATCACGGTATAAATAGTTACAATCTCAATACGGTAGGAAAGATTACAACAATTAGTTAAGACAGTAAACAAATACGATTTTGTTAAAAGAAAAAATTTTTGAAAAGGGGTTGACAAATTCCGCAAAGTATGGTATAATAGAATCATGGAAAGGGAAACCGGAACCCCTTAAAGATTCCGGAGATAGGAGCAAATATGGATATTATCACAATCGAACGCGGCAAACTCTCCCTGAAACAGATTAAAGATTCTGTTCGCCCGCTTGTTGTTGCTTTCCTCATGGAAACACTTGTCGCCGCTATTGGTGGAGAACGTGTTTCGCAGGTCGGTAACAGCGAAATTGCTTTCAGCATTGCAGACACTACGTCAACCGATGAAAACGGAAACCCGATTACGGTCGAAATTCCGGTGCATCTCGATGTCACAATGAAAGATTTTGAAAAGTGGTTCACTTCAAAAGGTGATGAACGCGAACCGTATGACAGAGTAAAAGCAGAGGACGACTACAACGAAGAATGCGACAAGAAAGCAAAGGAGAAAGCAGAACGCGCCGCAAAGAAAGCAAAGCAGATTGCAAAAGATGCGGCGAACCGCGAAAAGAAAAAGGAGAACGGGGAGTAATCCCCGTTTTCCCATTGATTTACTAGGTGTTTGTAACTATTTTTACCGTGGCAATTTGTAACTATTTCAACCGTATTACGGTATAAATAGTTACAATCCCGACACGGTAAGAAAAGTTACAGCATAAAAAGTTTTCAACAATCACACCCCATTTTTGTACAAAGTGACGAATTTCAAAAAACCCCTTGACAAATCAGAAAAAATATGGTATAATAAAGGTACGATAAGGGGAGATGATAAACCCCATAACAAACATAGATAGGAGAACCGAAAATGAAGCCGGAACTTGAAGCTCTGTGCAAAGAGTGCCGTGCCGGAAATCTCCGGCGGTACGAAAGCCCAAGAGGAACGCAGAAAGCCGCAAAAGATGCGGCGCGGGCTGATGCGGTTGACCTGCTGTTTGCCCTGCTGACTGATGCGCTCGGCGCGGAAAATGTTTCCATGACTGCAAAAAATGAAATCTGTTTTGCATTCGGTGACATTGACCTCGGCGCGCAGGGTGTGCTTGAAATCCCGCTGACAATTCAGCCGAAAGTCCGTGCAATCACCGCAGGAAGCACGGAAAAGCGCGGAGATTTTGACGAATTTGACCGCGCAGAAACCGCAAGACTGTTTGCAGAACGGCAGAAAAAGGATGAAGCCGAAAAGGAAGAAAAGGCGCGGAAAAAGGCGGCACAAATCGCAAAAGATACTGCAAGACGCAATGCAAAAAAGGAAATGGAAAAGGGCGCGAAATAACGCGCCCGATTCCGAAAGCAAGATAGACCGACTATCACAAAATAGATAACATACTAGAAAGGTAGGTAATGCCTATGTGGGCGGCATAAATTAAAATTTTTGATATTGGAGAATGGGCGCAGTCGGTCTGCGCCTATTGCTCAACTAGGTGTTAGCATAGGCTAACTCGTTGTAACTATTTCTACCGTATTCCATTGTAACTATTTCTACCGTATCACGGTAAAAGTTATTACAGCGCCGCACGGTATAAATGGTTACAGCGTTTGTGCAATTTGCATACAATCTCTCCCCATTGTTGAAAACTTTTGTGCATATCGCTGAATTTCAAAAAACCCCTTGACTTTTTCGCGGAAATATGGTATAATAAAGATGCAAAAGGGGAAAGGTAAACCCCATAAAAAACTAGATAGGAGAAAATTTTGACTAATCGACGCGAAAAATTTATTGTCCTTGACGTAGAGGGAATGCAAACGTGCCGCCCTTATAACGTGGGCTTTATCGTTGCTGACCGATACGGGACAATCTACGAAAAGCATTCCTTTGCTTTTCCCGCGGCAATTTGGGAGAATCTGCAAAATTGCTTTATCAATCAGGCGGCGCAATCAATGACACATCGCAATATTGAAGAAATTTTGCAGGACATGGACAAACCCGAAAAAGACAGAAAATATACTATCAGTACAATCTATGATTTCTGCGTTCTGTTCGTCCGGATTCTGAAAAAATACCGCATTCACCGCATTTTTGCTTTTAATGTTACATTTGATAAGGGAGCAATGGCGCGGCTATTCGGAAAGAATCTGTTTTGTAAAATCTGTAAACATTTTGACCTTGAGTTTTGCGATATTATCTCCGGTATTCTTTACACCAAACTTTTAACTAAAAAATACATTAACTATTGCTTTACTTATGGTTATCTTACGCCTAAAGGATTCCCGTCATATAAAGCGGAAGTAGTTTACAGATACTTAACAGATAACGAAAACTTCACCGAAGCGCACACGGGGCTTGAAGATGTTTTAATTGAATATCAGATTCTTTTAACTTCTTTTAAGGCGCATAAACCGCTTAACTTTGAACCTTGTCAAGCGTGGCGGATTCTCCGTGATTTCTGCGAACAGAATAATTTAAGTGCGGCTTAAAAACCGCACTTTTCTTTTATTTAAGTAAGCCGCCGCTAACTCCGATTATCCCTACCGGTCTACTAGGTGTTTGTAACTATTTCTACCGTATCCCCATTCCTACTCATTTACTAGGCTTTTGTAACCTTTTCTACCGTGGCACGGTAAAATTGATTACAAATCAAATATTCTAACAAAAACACGGTAGATTTGGTTACAATTCGTCAATTTACACAAAAATTTCCCACAATTTCCCCGATTTTTGGTCAATATGCCAAGGAAATTTCCTCTCGTCGATGCTTTTACGCCGCATAATGTCGTCGTTTTGTCAAATTTTCACCCTAAAGGAGCTGCAAATGAGCTGCATATAAGCTGAAAAGGAGCTGCGACCTGCAAGATTTGGCACCTTTCATGCAATTTTCGACTCCTTTTTACAGCGAGCTGGGGGTGGCATTTGTTAAAATTTTTAACAAAATAGCAAATGAGCTGCATTGAGCAATTTTTCCACAACAAATACAATATAATTATATAATATATATATTATATTTCCCCTTTTATTATACCACAATTTTCTCATTTTGTCAAATTTTTCTAAGCCCAAAAAATACCCAGTCAACAGCTTGACACACTGATGACTAGGCTCAATTTTCTATGTCAAATATTTGACTTCCGCCGCAAATTTTTCGAGTTCCAAAACTTGACTTTGCTGAAAATTTGACGCGCAGTAGCAAAAATACATACACACGGATTCGTAGTACAAGTAGGGTACATAGGGTTTTTCAGGCAACCTAGGACATAGAGTTATACCGGGCGTCCTATCCTATTCAGATTACGCCGACAGATTACGTTCAGCTTTGCCCTACCCCTTACACCGTAACTCCTACACCGTAAGCCACTTGCCCCATTCCCTTACTCTATTCCTTTTACCCTATTTGCCCCACCGTAACGCAAAAACCGGCTAGCACAACTCAATGCCAGCCGGTTCCCCATTATACGTAACCATTTAACTTAACTTAACTTCAGCTTGCCCTACCTACCACCCTTACAAGCCACCGCAACCGAACCCACTTAGCCATGCCCACCTCACATTTTACCTACTAAGTCCATTCCGATTGACTTCCCATACCTTTATTCCGGCTTCCGCCGGTTTAACTTCTTGTGCTATCGCTTCGCCGCCATAGCCTTACATCATTCCGGACTAACTTCAGGCTTAACCGGCTCGACTTGCACAATTAAATTACATTACCCACCCTTACCCAATACAGTGCCTATCATTTCAGCAACTGTACTACACATACAAAACAAATAATTAAGTTCTTGCCGGATTGCTCCGGCTCTTCATAGCACACCTTAACCTTTCTGCACTAGATTGCTTCTTGGCTGCTTGTTACGTAACTCAATTTAATTAACTCTAATTAACTAACCTCTCGCCGGCTCATGCTTACTCCCTCAGTTTCAACTCTCCGGCTTTTCATAAGCCATCCTTACTCCTTTCTCGGTTAGATTTGCAGCTCCCGTCTGCCGCAATGCCGCAATAACATTACCGCCAATAACTCAGCGGTACAAAACTCCGGCTAGCTCTGCCGGCTGAAAAATCTTTCTTCAAACCGCGGCACAAAATCTTTCGCCGCCGCAGTAAAACTTCATCAGGATTCACACCCCGTTAAACACAACTGTAACAACCCGCTTCAGAACACCTGTACCCCTTAATATAATTATATATTATACTA
>JAEEGL015058053.1_pt1 | contig 13517 bp, 8 predicted proteins | sample 9134231 | NCBI WGS metagenome assembly JAEEGL01 (sample SAMN16246548, study PRJNA631951) | gut metagenome | biome: gut microbiome; feature: rumen; material: fiber-attached | host: Bos | place: Iran: Karaj | collected 2018-10
AATAGGATGCTGCCCGCCAGGCTCGACACTCAATGGATGGCACCTCCATATCGTGGCGACGACACCCGACTGAACCGCTGGCAGCGATTCATGATGCTCATCGTGGGCATTGGCGGCCTGTGGTTTATTCCGACCTTCCACAACATCACCAAATTGCCGCCTTTCCTCGGCGCGTTGTGTGTGCTCTCCGTGCTTTGGGTCGTCAACGAGGCCTTTAACCGTAAGCTCATGCAGGCCGACCAGATGGCAGCCCGCCGCATTCCACGTGTGCTGCAGTATGGAGCCATCCAGCAGATGCTCTTCGTCATGGGTATCATGCTGGGTATGGGTGTGCTGACCGAGTCTGGCGTTCTGACCGACATTGGCAGGTGGATCTACGACGTTCTCTTCCACAATGTGTGGCTCATGGGCTTTATGTCAGGCATATTGTCCAGCATCGTCGATACTTTCACCATAGCCATTACCAATGTGTCGTTTTTCTCTCTCGGCGAGGGTGCTTTCGACACCAACGGCATCTATTGGCTCATCATTGCCTTTTGTACGGCTATCGGCGGTTCCCTGCTCTCCATCGGTTCTACGAGCGGCATCGCTTTGATGCAAATGGAGAACATGCGTCTCGGCTGGTATTTCCGCAACCTCACATGGATGGTATTGCTGGGTTTTGTTGCAGGTTTGGTAGTGCTTTATCTGGAAACCGTCTTTATCATCTTCTAAACGACAAGTAGAAAGGCATGAAACTTTCTGAATTGAAAACTGGTGAGACGGGAGTCATCGTCAAGGTGCAAGGTCACGGCGGCTTCCGTAAGCGCATCATAGAAATGGGTTTTATCAAGGGCAAGCAGGTGGAAGTACTGCTGAATGCCCCTTTGCAAGACCCTGTGAAATATAAGATCATGGGCTATGAGGTCTCGCTGAGGCATCAGGAAGCCGACATGATCGAGGTGGTTACCGATAGTGAGAAGGTAAGGTTGAAGAGCGAAGAGTCGTCGCCTGCAAAGGCCGACGCTGCGACGAGTGCTGAAGCAAACGCTTCGCATGCCAGTCTTCAGTCTTCGCTTTCGTCAGGCAACCATGAAGACGACTATCTGCAGCACCTTGCCTGGAAAGAGCGCCGCACTATCAATGTAGCGCTGATAGGAAACCCCAACTGCGGAAAAACCTCTCTGTTCAACTATGCCTCGGGTGCTCATGGCCATGTGGGCAATTACTCGGGCGTTACCGTCGATGCCTCTGAGGCCCATGCCTCCATGTTCGGCTATGAGTTCAATCTCATCGACCTGCCTGGCACCTATTCCCTTTCCTGCTACTCGCCTGAAGAGCTCTACGTCCGTAAGTATCTCACGGAGCAGATGCCCGATGTCATCATCAACGTCATCGACTCCACCAACCTGGAGCGCAACCTCTATCTGACCACACAGCTGGTCGATATGGACATGCGCATGGTGGGAGCCCTGAACATGTACGACGAGTTTGAGCGTCGTGGCGACCATGTGAACCTCGACACCCTCTCCACCCTCTTCGGCATGCCGATTGTGCCCACCTCGTTCAAAAGCGGCATGGGCGTGAAAGAGCTGTTCCGTGCCGTCATTCAGGTGTATGAGGGTGCCAGCAAGCACGCACGCCACTTCCACATCAACTACGGCCACGAGATAGAAGACGGTATCGGCGAGATACAGAAGTTCCTGAAGCAGGACGAGCACATCCGCCAGCGTTACTCCACCCGTTATCTGGCCATCAAGCTTTTGGAGAACGATCCTGAGATAGCCAAATACGTGGGTCAGCACTTTGTCGATGAGCAGCGCCCTGACGATCGTAAGCGCCTGCTCTCAGCCCGAAACCATGCTGCTGAGCGCGTTAATGAGGAAACGGGCGATGATGCCGAGACAGCCATCATGGATGCCAAATACGGCTTTATCAATGGTGCATTGATGGAGGCCGAGTACCTGACGGGCACTAAGGCCGACACCTATCGCACTACGCATCTCATCGACCGTGTGCTCTCCAATCGCTTCCTTGGCTTCCCCATTTTCTTCCTGCTACTCTTCATCATGTTCCAGACCACCTTCTCGCTGGGCCAGTATCCGATGGACTGGATTGAGGCCGCTGTGGAGTGGCTGGGCGAATGGGTGGGCAGTACGATGAATGAAGGTCCCTTGCGCTCGCTGATTGTCGATGGTGCCATTGCCGGCGTGGGGTCAGTCATCGTGTTCTTACCTCAGATTCTCATTCTCTACTTCTTCATCTCGCTCATGGAGGATTCAGGCTATATGGCCCGTGCCGCTTTCATCATGGATAAGCTGATGCATAAGATGGGACTTCACGGCAAGTCGTTCATTCCGCTCATCATGGGTTTCGGCTGCAACGTACCTGCCGTGATGGCTACACGTACCATCGAGAGCCGTCGCTCGCGCATCATCACGATGATGATTCTCCCCTTCATGTCTTGCTCTGCCCGCCTACCTATTTATATTATGATCACAGGCACCTTCTTTGCCATCCAGTATCGTTCATGGGTCATGTTGTCGCTCTATGTGGTGGGCATCGTCATGTCAGTCATCATGAGCAAGGTCTTCAGCACCCTGGTCATCAAGGGACAGGACACGCCTTTCGTGATGGAGCTGCCGCCTTATCGATGGCCTACGGGCAAGGCCATTTTCCGTCACACCTGGGAGAAAGGAAAGGAATACCTGAAGAAAATGGGTGGCGTGATTCTCGTGGCCTCTGTCATTGTGTGGGCGCTGGGCTATTTCCCTCACAACGAAGCACTCTCCGAGCAGCAACAGCAGGAGCAGTCCTACATTGGCCGTATGGGCAAGACTGTCGAGCCTCTCTTCATACCTCAAGGTTTCAACTGGAAACTCGACGTGAGTCTGATAGCGGGTGTGGGAGCCAAGGAGATTGTGGCTTCCAGTATTGGCGTGCTCTATTCCGACGATGGTTCTTTTGAAAAAGATGTCACGCCGCTTGCTGCTTATTGCTATCTGCTTTTCGTGTTGCTCTACTTCCCTTGCATCGCCACGATTGTAGCCATCAAGCATGAGACGGGTTCCTGGCGATGGGCCGCTTTTGCTGCTACCTATACCACGGTGGTGGCATGGATAGTCTCTGCTTTGGTCTATCAGATAGGTAGTCTGATTCTTTAGTCTGTCTGGCAGCCTGTTCGCATCATCGGCTGCTTCTGCGCATAAAAAAATGACGATGCACACCAGCTATTGGGCGTGCAGCGTCATTCATTATTCAGAGTTGTTTACTTCTTAGTCCATATCGTTGGCGTCGGTTGTCTTCTTCGAACTGGCCGACTTGCGGATTGACGAGCGCTTGCGCGTCTTCTTCTCCTCGCCGCCGTTGTTGGTCTTCTCAACCTTAACACCTGCCAACTCGGGGTCAATCAGAATACGACCGCAGTATTCACACACGATGATCTTCTTGTGCATCTTGATGTCGAGCTGACGCTGGGGCGGAATCTTGTTGAAGCAGCCACCACAGGCATCACGCTGCACATAGACGATGCCGAGACCGTTGCGCACGTTCTTACGGATGCGCTTGAAAGAAGTCAGCAGGCGCGGTTCAATCTTTGTCTCCAAGTCCATTGCCTTCTCCTTCAGCTTCTCTTCTTCAGCGCGCGTCTCTTCCATGATTTCGTCCAGCTCGCTACGCTTCACGTCAAGGTCAGCCTGCTTCTCCTTCAGCTGTTCCTGAGCAGCCTCCAGGTCTTCGTTACGCTCGCCGATGCGCTTCTGGGCTTCGCTGATTTTCTTGTTGCAAAGCTCAATTTCAAGCGTCTGGAACTCGATTTCCTTGCTCAGCATGTCATATTCGCGGTTGTTGCGCACCTCGTCCAACTGCTTCTTGTAGCGGTCAACGCTGGCCTGAGCCTCGATGATCTCGCCCTTCTTCTGAGAGATGGCACGCTCAAACTCGCCAATCTCATTCTGAATGCGCTCAATACGAGTGTTCAAACCCTCGATTTCAGCATCCAGGTCATCTACCTCCAAGGGAAGTTCGCCACAGAGAGCCTTCTTCTCGTCAATCGATGAGAGGGTTGTCTGAAGCAAGAACAGGTTTTTCAGTTTCTCCTCTACTGAGAGGTCTGTAGGATCTTTCTTTGCCATAATTTCTTTAATTTTTTACTTTTCGTTTTATCGTTTATTTGTTTTTTCGATTTCTCGATTTTTCGATTCTTCGTTATGACGTTCTTTTAGTCGGCTGTCGCCTTTGTAAAAGCGGCAAAGCCGAGCGATTTCGTTATAACGTTATCACGACCTATAGATAATAAATCGGATTCGTGTTTGTTTCAGCTATCTCCGTCCGCACTTCTGGACAGGCTTTGGCTATCACGTCGCGGAAGATTTCAGTAGTGAAATGCTCACTCTCGTAGTGTCCGATGACGCAGATCTGTATTTGCTGCTCATAGCCGAAATACTGATGATAGTGCATCTCACCCGTGATGAAGGCATCGGCCTGCTGCTTGACCGCCTCATCGAGCAGGAAGTCGCCCGCACCGCCACAGATGGCCACCCGATTGATGGGGCGCCGCAGCAGTTCGTTGCAGGCAGCACTCTCGGCCTCCATCCGCTTTTTCACATAAAGCACGAAATCGTCGGATGCCAAGGGATAAGGAAGCGTGCCGATCACGCCGCTGCCGCAACTGATGTCGCCCACGGTCTTTGGAGCGAAGAAGGTGACGTCCGTCAAGCCCAGCCGCTCAGCAATCTTGAAGTTCACGCCGTCGCGGGCATTGTCCAGATTCGTATGCATCGACACCACGGCAATACCTGCCCTGATGGCTTTCCACACAGTGCGCTGCACGTCGTTGGCATCGCTGATCTGTTTCAAGCCTCTGAACAGTAATGGGTGGTGGCTCACAACCAGGTTGCAGTCCTTGCGTTGTGCCTCGTCAATGATGGCCTCGTTGACGTCCAGACACAATAATGCCCCTGAAACCTCCGCCTCTGTCAACCCAATCTGCAAGCCAGCATTGTCCCAGCTTTCCTGCAGCGGCAGGGGCGCGAATTGTTCAAGGGCGCTCAGCACTTCTCTTATCTTCACGCTTGCTATGTTTAAAATGTGGGTGCAAAGTTACTAATTTTTCTCTTTTTCGCCCTCCTAAGGTGCAAATTATTAAGCGTTTTTAACTCGTTGGCAAAAAAATCAGCGAAAAATTTTGTCAGTTCAGATTATTTGATTAATTTTGCACCCGCAAACACGGAAAGGACCCGTAGCTTAGCTGAATAGAGCGTCAGATTCCGGTTCTGAAGGTCTTGGGTTTGAATCCCAACGGGTTCACAAAAGACTACCTACGGGAAGTACAGGAGCATAGCTCAGTTGGTTCAGAGCGCTTCAGTCACATTGAAGAGGTCTTGGGTTCGAGTCCCAATGTTCCTACAGCACAAGGAGAGAGTCAAATGTTGGCTCTCTTTTTCTATGATGTACGTTTTAAACAAATAAATAATATGTCAGAGCTTCCCCCTCTCATTCAAGACTTGGCGCTCATGCTGGTAGTAGCCGGTATTGTCACCTTGATATTCAAAAAACTCAAGCAGCCGCTGGTGTTAGGCTACATCGTAGCAGGTTTCTTGGTGTCGCCCCACATGCCCTTAACGGCATCGGTGGTCGATATGTCCAACATCCACCTGTGGGCCGACATAGGCGTGATGTTCCTCTTGTTCTCGCTGGGTCTTGACTTCTCGTTCAAGAAAATCCTAAAGATGGGAGCCTCGCCCGTCATCTCAACCATCAGCATCATTGCCTGCATGTCGATACTCGGCATACTCGTAGGCTACTCCTTCGGATGGTCGAAGATGGACTGCATCTTCTTGGGCGGTATGCTCGCCATGAGTTCCACCACTATTATATATAAGGCCTTCGACGACCTGGGGCTGCGCCAACAGCAGTTTGCAGGTCTGGTCATGTCGGTACTGATCCTGGAGGACATCCTCGCCATCGTCATGATGGTGATGCTGTCGGCCATTGCCAGCGGCAACAATCCTGACGGAGGTCAGATGCTTGGGTCGATCATCAAGATTGGCTTCTTCCTCATCCTATGGCTCATCGTGGGCATCTCAGCCATTCCCCTGTTCCTGCGCTCCGTGCGCAAGCTGATCAATGCCGAGGTGCTGCTGGTGGTATCATTAGGACTCTGCTGCGCTATGGCCGTATTCTCCACCAAAGTAGGTTTCTCGTCGGCTTTCGGTGCCTTTATCATGGGCAGCATTTTGGCTGAGACCATCGAGGCAGAGAAGATTGAGCATTTGGTGGAGCCTGTGAAGAATCTCTTCGGAGCCATCTTCTTCGTGTCGGTAGGCATGCTGGTCGATCCTGATATTCTCATCAGCTATGCACTCCCCATCTTCCTGCTGGTCATGACCATCCTCATCGGACAGTCCATCTTCGGCACGCTGGCCTTCATGCTAGGAGGCGAGAGTCTCAAGTCGGCCATGCGATGCGGCTTCTCGATGGCGCAGATAGGTGAATTCTCGTTCATCATCGCCTCGCTGGGCTTGTCGTTAGGTGTAATCAGCGACTTCCTCTACCCTGTCGTGGTGGCCGTCTCCGTGATCACCACCTTCCTCACCCCCTACATGATTCGCCTGGCTACTCCAGCCTATAGTGCGCTGGAGCCCCATCTGCCCAAGCGACTCATCACCCTGCTCAACCAGCTTTCTACCAGTCACCCCCACTCTACCGAGAAGAGCAACTGGAAGCATCTGCTCACCCAGATGACCATCAACACGGTGGTCTATAGCATCCTCTCTACGGCAGGCATCACCCTGATGTTCATGTTCTTCCACCCCTTCATGCAGAAAGTGCTGCCAGGCGTGTGGTATAGCAACCTCATCACAGGCATTGCCACCCTGCTGCTCATCTCGCCCTTCCTGCGCGCTATGGTCATGAAGAAGAACCGCAGCGAGGAATGGAAGACGCTCTGGGCAGAAAGCAACCGCAACCGTCTGCCGCTCATCTTTACAATCATCGCCCGCGTTGCCATTGCGATGGCCTTCGTCTTCGTGGTCTGCAAACAGCTCACCGACTTCGGCCTCGCCATGCTTTTCACGTTGGCCTTCCTGGCTGTAGTCCTCATGGTGCTGTCCACAGGCATCAAGCGCCGCAGCATCATGCTCGAACGCCTGTTCATCAACAACCTGCGTTCACGCGACATCGCTGCCCAGGTGCATGGCACCAAGCGACCACTCTATGAGGGGCGCCTGCTCGACCGCGATATCCACATTGCCGAGTTCAGCGTGCCATCCAACTCGAAATGGATGGGACAGACGCTGCGCCAGCTGAATCTGGGACACCAATATGGCGTTCATGTGAGCAGCATCCTGCGTGGCGGCAACCGCTTCAACATCCCTGACGGCAACTCGCAGCTCTTCCCGCTCGACCGCATCCAGGTCATTGGCAGCGACGAACAGCTGGCACAGCTGCATCAGGCTCTTGACCATGAGGTGATGGAAGAAGACACCGACATTGAGCGCCGCGAGATGAAGCTGCGCCAGATGCTCCTCACCGCCAACAGCCCCTTCATCGGCAAGACGCTGAAGGATAGCGGCATCCGTAGCGAATTCAGTTGCATGGTCGTGGGATTGGAAGAGGGCAAGGAGAACCTCTCCCAGATCAGCCCCAACCACGTCTTTGTCGAGAATGACATTCTCTGGATTGTAGGCGAGCAAGACGACATCGACCGTCTGCTCAGCTACCGCATCGTCCCAACAGAAAACAGTAACGAATAACTGGATACCGATCCGGTTATTCAATAGAACCAAAACAGATTGACCCGAAATGAACGAAGTAGAAAGAATCAACTTGGATAACTATATCCAAACGGGTGAGGGCGGAACAGCACGCTCCTATACCAGTAAGGATGGCAAGACGCTGGCCAAGTTATACAACCCAGGATTCGAGGCCGACAGGGCAAAGGAAGAATTCCTGACCGCCCGAATGGTCTTCGAGATGGGCATCCCCACCCCTGAGCCCTACCGTCTGGTGACCGACGGAGTGCGCATGGGTGCTGAATACGAGCTCATCAAGGGCAAGCGCTCCTTTACTCGCATCATCTCGCAGGAGCCGCAACGTCTGGAGGAAATGTCCCTCGAATTTGCCCGCATGGCAAAGGAACTGCATGCCGTGAAAGGCGACCTGTCAAAAATGCGATCCTTCAAACAGCTGATGGTGAGCTTCTATCAGGAAACAGAGGTGATTCCCAAGGATTACAGGCTGCGCATTTTGGACTTCCTGAAGGATGTGCCCGAGTCAGAATACTGCATGCATGGTGACCTCCATATAGGCAACATTATCAGCGATGGCAAGCGCAAGCTGTGGATTGACGTGGGCGAGTTTGCCTGCGGTGTCCCTGAGTGGGATTTGAGCACGGTCTATGAGCTCTCGCACATCACAAATGCAAAAGTGGCCGATTTCCTCTTCCACCTGACACTTGAGACGCTCGCTGCCCACTGGAAGTTTTTCCTACCAGCCTATTTAGGCACGACCGATCCGCAGCGCATCGAGGAAATGACCCAAAGGGTTCGCCCCTACTCTGCCGCCAAGGTGCCTTTCATGTTATACATCGCTGGCCATGCAGATTTGTTACCCCAAGTATTACAGAGGCTTGAAAAGCTATTAGATTGATCAAGAAGCCCAGCTTGCGTCCGTCGAGCAGCTTATAGCTTGATGGTATAGGTACCTGCCTGATAATCCTTGGAGACGGTCTCGCCTGGCAGCGTCACCGTAGCGGTACTGCCTTGGGGTATCGTGAAAGTCCATATCCACTCATTGCCCTTGTATTTCCAATGACTCTCAATCTTACCTGCAGCCGACGGATAGACGGCATCTAAATGTCCTAAGCGGCGGTCTGGCTGCGGACGCATGATGATATGCCTAAAGCCTGGCTGTGCAGGGTCGGAAGCGATGCCGGCACAGGTCTGCCAGATCCATTGGCACACGGCACCGTAGGCATAGTGGTTAAAGCTGTTCATGCCGTTAGGTCCCATGCCTTTCTCCTTCATATAGCTGTTCCATCGCTCCCAGATAGTGGTAGCACCATTATCCACGCTATAGAGCCAGCTGGGATTCTTGCGCTGGAAGAGCAGCGTGTAGGCCACGTCGGTCATGCAGTTGTCGGTCAGCGTCGGCATCAGGATTGAGGTGCCGAGGAAGCCCGTCTGCAAGCAGTCGCCGTGCTGACGGAAGTTCTCGCGCAGTCGGGCTATCATCTTTGCCTTGGCCTCGCCCTCAAACAGGTTGTTCTTCAAGGCAAAGAGAGCTGGCGTCTGCATGGTGTTGAGGATAGCACACTTGAAAGTACCATCTTCGTTGAAGAAGTGCTCGCGCAGGTAACCGACGGCTTCTTGATGAGCTTCGGCATACTGCTTCTGTTCCATGTTTCTGCCTTTAGCCTTGGCCATATCGTACATCATAGCGGCATCTATCGCCCAGTAGGAGGCGCTCAGATAGTTCCAGTATTCAATGGCCTCAGGCAGCGGCTTGCCGTTTTTAAAGGCACTACCGCCGCAACTCTCCAGCGGCTCATAGCTCAGCCAGTCACCCCATTGGTAGTTGCCGTTCTCCTTGGCCAATGTCTCGTGGTCATACTTCGTCAGGGTGATGTGATCCATGTAGCGCTTCATCGACGCCCAGCACTCGTTGACAAGGGCCGTGTCGGCAAACTGCTTCCAAACAGTCCAAGGCACGATAATGCCTGCATCCGACCAGCCGAGACGCATGTACTCATTACGACCAGAACCATATTGCCCTGCAGGCGAAACGCTGGGATAGCCACCCTCAGGACTCTGTGAGTCGCGCATGTCGTGCATCCACTTATGGAAGAATCGGCGGGTGTCGGCAAAGAAAGTGCCTGTCTCGCAGAACACCTGCGTGTCAGCCGTCCACCCCAGCCGTTCGTTGCGCTGCGGACAGTCGGTAGGCACACTCAGGTAGTTGGAGCGCATACCCCATAGCGTGTTTGAGATGAGCTGATTAATCAAGCTGTTGCCTGTGGTGATGCGGCCCGTCTCCATCTCAGGCGTGATGCTGCTCACGGGGATGGACTGAATTTCCATAATGGTCACCCGATCAGTAGCGGTGATGTCGAGGTAACGATAGCCGAAGAATGTCTGACGTGGAGTGTAGTTGGTGTACCAACCTTTAATATCAGGAAAGGTGTAGTCCAGCCGGATGCTTTTCTCGTGGATGCGCAGGTTCTTGCGATGCACGCTGCCCTCGGGGCCGTCCATGCCTCGGCTCTTCGCGCCATTGCCATCGTTCAGCAGTTCGGCAGGCAGACAACTGATGCGCGTTCCTGCGTTGGCAGAGAATTTGAACGAAGGCACAGCAGCGCAGTTCTGTCCGAAGTCGATGACCAGATGCTCACCCTGCTTCAGTTCCATCCTTTTTCCAGGTTTATACTCGCGGTCAATGACAATCTTGCCGTAAGACTCATCGCTGGCTCCCTCCACCTTGGAATAGACATACGCACGTATCGGGTTCAGCGCCAGTTCTTCCAGATGATAGACCTCAGCGCCGCTGTTGGGCACAATTACGCCCACGAACTCCTTACTCACAGCGGGTGTTGACAGTTCAGCATCTGCAAAAATCGGTCTCTGAACCCTTGCATCATATTCCTCACCGTCGAAGATGGCAGCATGCTTCACAGGGCCTGCTATACCTGCCTTCCAGCATTTGGTGTCTGTACCGTACAGGCGCTTCGTTCCGTCAGCAAAAGTCAGTTCCAGCACGCCTCGGAAAGCACACTTCTGGCCGTACATGCCATTGGAGCCGCTGGGCGTGATGATCTTGTCAGCCCACCAGCCTGGTGTCACCTGCACGTCCAAGCTGTTCTTGTCATCCTTTTTCTTTTGGAACAGTTGGGTGACATCGTAGGTGAACGAATACTTCGTGCGACTATGATGAGAGAAGCCTGGACGCAACACCTCGTGGCCTATTCTTCGACCATTGACATACAGCTCGTTCACGCCCAGACTCGTGGTCATCCACACAGCCCGCGTCACCTTCTGTTCATTCACGATAACCGTCGAGAACCAGTTGGCACCATCTGCAGCCCGTGTGTTCTCGTGTATCTGTCCTTTCACCTCTGGCGCATCAGCCACGCAGATCCATTCTGCCACATTCCAAGCCTCATCGGGCAGTGGCTGCACCATTGCTACGCGTTGTGCTGACAGCGTCAGCCCGCACATCATCATTGCCATCAGGCAGAAAAGTAATCGCTTCATTCTTATTATTTACTTGACCTGTTACATTGCCTGCTTAATTGTCCGTTACATTGCCTGAACCCATGTTCTTCAGGCGCTTCACCGCCTTGTCGAAGTCACTTTCCAACATCCGCATCTCCCGCTCACGATAGATTTCAAACTCCCGTTCAGCCTTCTCAATCGCTTCCTGATGCGAAACGCTACCGTTACCTTCAAGGATGTTTTTCCGCAGGCGCAGTATCTGGTCATCCAAAGCCGCAATCCAGTCAGCCATTGTCATCGGATTCTGCTCCAGAGCCTGGAATTCTGCATAGTCCAAGAATTGCGAAGTCAACAGGTTCAGGCGTTGCAGTTCCAACTCCGTTAGGTAGTTCTTCGCTATCTTTACATCGTCGCGCGTCACGTAGTTCCCCTTGAAGTTAGTCATGCCCACAAACGGTTTCTCATTGTCCACCCGCTCATAGATCAGTTCTGCTGCCGTATGCTCATGCACGGCATAGTGCATTTTGTTCTGTACGGTCGCAAAGAACTGTTTAGTCATTTGGGCTCGAGGGTCATAATCTGTCGATGTAGCATAGATGTCCGTCACCTGCTGATAGAAGTTCCGCTCGCTGCTACGGATGTCACGGATGCGCTGAAGCAGTTCTTTGAAGTAGCGATTTCCACCCTGCTTCAGGCGCTCATCATCCAACACAAATCCCTTCTGGATATACTCATGCAGCCGCTGTGTTGCCCATCGACGGAAGCGAACAGCTATGGGTGATTGCACGCGATAGCCTAAGGCGATGATCATATCGAGATTGTAATGAGCCACATCATGCGATTGAGTTTTGCCCTCCATCGCACCGTGCTGAGAGGTTGTTCGGAATTTCCGAACAACCAGTTCTGGGTCAAGTTCTTTATCCTCGAAGATATGCTTGATATGCTCACTAATATTCGACTTGCTCGACTGATAAATCTCAGCCAATTGTGCTTGCGTCAGCCACACATCCTCATCAGCAAAGCGAGTGTTTACACTCACCTTGCCCTCATCATCCTTATAGAGTATCAGTTTGTTTTCTTTGTCCATATATAACGATTATATAGCTGCAAAGTTAAGAATTATTTCTTATACCGCCAAATCATTCAGCAAGTTATTTCGCTGAAGTCCAACCTTCAAGGCAACGCTGCAGAATTATTATCAAACGGTTTCCCACGCCACCAGTTCGCGTGGCAGGGCAATCCGCTTTCGTCTCGCCACGATCCTAATCTGTACAAAAACTCGCCGCCGACATACCTTTTCAGGGGTACATCGGCGGCGATTGATGAGAGAGATTACAACTTACCTGACCCGACATCTTGTCGGCACAGGGCCCAGCCTCGCAGCATGGCGAAATAATCCAAGGACGATGTACCGTTTTCATGGATGGCCATCGCTGCGCCCAGCATCAGCCAGCGTGAGGGCTGGTCGCTGGGGATGCCGAGCGGCTCGTCAGGCAGGATGCCGGTGAGCTTCGAGACGTTCTGGATATACGCCTCCGTATTGTTCTCTGATGCTGGTGCCCATTTGCTGACAATAGCCCTGATGGTATATAATCGGTACTTGTGGTAGTAGGTGCGGGTGAGCAGGTAGAAGGCTGCCCGCCAGCCCCACTCCATTGTTTTGAACTGCACAAAGGCGCGGTCTGTCTGTGCCTCTGCCATACCTTTCCACTGATCCTTCGAACGTCGGATGTTCAAAGGGTTACAATTTCTAATTCCTCTTGGTGTCATAATTTTTAAAGTTTAAGTGTTATTGCCTTTTAGGCTTAAGCCGCTTCCCGTTTACGGGAAATTCTCAAATGTCCGAAGTGAGTAAGTTGTAAGTGAGTAACTGAGAACTCAGCTCCGCCGCTTATTCGAACAAAGTAAGTTTTAAGAAAGTGAGTAAGTGCCTTACGGCAACTCACTCACCGTCTTCTTATAGATACCGTACTTCACCACCTCTATCAACCCGTCGTTGCGGAATCGGGTGATGGCACGTGATGCGGCTTGCTGCGAAACGCCGAACACCTCCATGAACTGCTGCGTCTTGAACTCGTCGGGCAATTTGCGGAAACACTCGCTGTAGCGGGTGCTGCGCTTCCTTACCACAAACTCTTTGTTCTGGTCGGCAAAGTAGTTGTAGGCCATCTCGCCGAAGAAGAACTGCTGACAGCGGTATTGTATCTCCATAGCCAGTCGACACAGATGCTGATCCCTATCGTCCATCGTCAGCGTGCGCTTCTCCTGCCACTCTTCCCAATGGCGCATCAGGATGTAGGGCAGCGAGATGCCGATGCCGTAGTACGG